>CEUO01000055.1_pt1 | contig 21987 bp, 30 predicted proteins | sample 531391 | NCBI WGS metagenome assembly CEUO01 (sample SAMEA2622799, study PRJEB7988) | marine metagenome | isolation source: saline water (ENVO:00002010), including
CTAGACCAAGTTATGTACTTGTAAAAGATGATAGGGGGGATGATGTATCATTTTGTTTTGAAGCAACTGGATCTATGGGATCTACAATTGAAGATGCGGCTCAGATAAGTTGGGTAAATTTTGGTGAAGTGAATTTAAGAAATGGTGGTACTAATGGTGGAAGAATAGATGTAAGTCCTCTAGCGTGGAGTGGCAGTCATGCAAGTGCAGCTGCTGGTGATGTTATATTTGTATATAATGATGGTCATAATCCAAACGAATAGATAATAGGAGATTAAAATGTCAAAAAAATTATTAGTAGATTATATGCCTTTTGAAGTTTCACCTGAACAAATTAATGAATCAATGGAAAATAATGATGGTAAATTAATTGTTCACGGTGTTCTACAAAGAGCAAATTCAAAAAATCAAAATGGTAGAGTATATCCAGCCGAAACTCTTATGAGAGAAGCTAAAAAATATGCGGAAGTTCAAATTGCTGAAAGAAGAGCTCTCGGTGAACTAGACCATCCAGAATCTTCTGTTGTAAACCTAAACAATGTATCTCACAACGTTAGAGATATGAAATGGCATGGTGATGATTTGATTGGAACAGTTGAAGTTTTATCAACACCGAGTGGAAATATATTGAGAGAATTATTTAAATCAGGTATTAAACTTGGTATATCTTCAAGGGGACTTGGTTCGGTTAAAGAAATTAATGAAGATGATGATAAAGAAGGTACAGTGGAAGTTCAACCAGATTTTGAATTAATTGCATTTGACTTTGTATCAAATCCATCTACACATGGTGCATTTATGGCTCCAATTAGAGAAGGGGTTGAACATAATACTTTAAGTGATAAAGATAGTAAAGTAGAATCTATAATAAATGATATATTAAGAGGTGAATAATGGATTATAAAAAAGCCATTAGTGAAATGTATAGTCTTAAAGAGAAGAAAAAAACTCCACCTGCTCCTCCGGAGGGTGACTCTAGAGGTCAAGAAGTAGATGAAGTGAATAAAATTATTCAAGGTATTGAAGATAGTGTCAATGAAGAATTTAATTTATCAGAAAGACTAGTTTATGATAGACATGCTACTAAACCACAAGTGTCTCCTAGAATGGTAGAAATGGTTAAAAGACAGATTAATGGTATGAAGGGATATAAATTAACCAAAGTATATGAGACTAAAGGAACTTACAGAATGGTATTTGAAAGTGAAACTGAAGGTGTATTTGAAGTAAGTATTAGGGAGAGAGGATAATGAAATTCAAAAAAGCTTTTTTAAATGACTTAATTCAAGAAGTTTATTATCAAGAAAAAGAAAATATACTTGAACAAATTAGAATTGAAAATAAAATAGAACTTCTTAATTTTTTGAACGAACAAATTGAAGAGAAAAAAATTAGAAAAATAGTAAGGGAAGATATAAAAAGTATTCTATTTGAAAAAGATGTTTTTAAAAACATAAAGAAAAAAGATGATGAGGAAGAAGAGGAAGAAACTGAAGATGATGTATTTAGTCAGTCTATGAAGAGTAGTGCTTCTGGAGAAGATATAAAAGTTATGACTGCTTATGGAGATGCATCACATCCTGATCATGATGAAGCTGTAAAAATTGTACAACAAGCTAAAGAAAAGGATCCTGATTTAGAAATACCTGAACCAGGACATGCTGGTAAAGGTTCATCTGGTGAAACATCAAAAGGTTCAGATGAAGAAGAACCTGAAACTGGTACTGTATTTAAAACAGATAAACCTTCTTATAAAGGTGTAGATGGGGAAGAGACGGAAGATCCAACTGATAGACCTGGATATATTTATGGGGATGATGAAATTAAATTACCAACATTTGCTAGAGATTTACCATTATATTGGAAATTAAAAGCGCATGCCGGTGAAGAAGATGAAGTTATGACAGCTTCTCCTGTTAGTACTCATGTATTTAAACAAAAGAAAAGAAAAAGAGGCCCAAGAAAGTCTCCTGGAGGATTTAGATAATGTCATCAAGTGTAAAAATTTCTAAAGAAAGATTAAATGATATAATAAGAGAAGAATATTTAAATATTTTATCTGAAGCTCCACCTAATGAAGAAGAACCAAGATTTGGAACTTATGGAACTGAAAAAGGTGCGGAAAATACTCCAGCAGCTGATGCTAATATTGATTTATATCAAAAATCTGTTAAGGCCTTAAATATGTGGGCAGCTCAAAAAGGCAGACCATCGGCTAGAACTTGGAGAGGTGGTTCAGAAGGTAGTTTTGAATATGTTGTTAAAAGGTTATATCCAGATGAATATAAATATGTAATGGCTAAAGCTTGGACAATACCAGTTAGAGAAATACCATATTATTATGGACAACTTTCTGGTGAACCTGAAGCTGCTGGTGGTGAATATGGAAATAGTCCTACTGGTAAAAAATTCCACCAAGATGATCAACAAGTTAAACAGAAAAAGGTGAAGAAATGAAAAAAATATTATCAGAAGTAATTAAATTATTAAAAGAATATACAGAACCACCTGCTAAATCACAACAACAATGGAAGTTATTTTCTATTGTAAAAGATGTTCAAAAAAATAATAGAAAAGCTCCACCTTGGGTTGGTAGGGGTAAGAATAAAGATAAACAAATGATTTCTATGATGGCTAATAAAATACCATCCGGTGAAGTAGATAAATTTTTAAATGTTGATATTAATAGTTTACCTGTATATGTTGATGGTGAAAGTAGTAATCCTGGTATAGATAAAATATATAAAGCTGGTCAAAAGGCAAAGGGTAAATCAACTAAAGCATCAGGACCTTCTTCTAGTATGAAAGACAAACCAGGTGGTAAAAAAGGAAAAGGTAGACCTGAAAAAATTCAAAGATATAACAAGGGTAAGACTACTAATAGGATGATAAATAAAGCTTTAAAATCTGTTGGTGATTTAAGGAAATCAAAAAGTCCTGTTGCTAAATCTTTAAGAAAAAGAGGATTTAATCACACTCATCAAAAAGCTGCTAAAAAACATGGCGATTGGACAAGAACAGAATCACTTAAATCAATCAGAAATATAATAGTTGAAGAAATAAAAGAAGCTATGTCTTCCACAGAAAGAATGAGGAGATATAATAAAAGACATCCTGAAAAAGTAAAACAAAATTTGAAAAAAACTCAAGATGATAGAGTTGCCAGAAATAAAGCTCATAATGATAAGACTAAAGAATATGGTACTGAATTGATGAGAAATAAAGATGTACATCATCCTAATGGTACAAAAAATGGTAATGAAAAAATAGTAAATAAAGATCATGGTAGAGATAAAAAAAATGAAGCTATATCACTTTTAAAGGGTAAAATTAAAAAAACAATAATTAATGAGATTAATAAATAATGGCTACTAATAAACAAATATTAAATGCTATAAGATTTGTAGATAGGGGAATGTCTGATGATAATAATCATTATCATTCTATACACCGTTCTATAATACAAATAAGTGGTGAAAATCAGGTTATAAAAAGTGATATTACAGAAATATCCACATATGTGAGAAACGGTAATGGCAATAACAAATAAAGAAATATTAGAAGCGGTTGAAATACTAAAGAGTAAAATGCCTAATGGTAATATTGCTCTATTACAACAATCCATTGATGACTTACAAAAAAGTAATGATGGTGTAAAAATTAGTATGAGAGAATTGAAAAAACAATTACTTGATCCTGATGATGGTGTAGTTGTTAGAGTAAATAAGAATAGTGAGTTTAGAAGGGAATCTGAAAAAAGAGGTCCATTGTGTCAAAAGAGTTTCGAGGAAATGGAAGATACAGTACAGGATTTGACAGATTGGAAGGCGAATGTGACAAAATTTATATGGATTTTATTAACAACAATGACTGGTTTAATAGCTAAAGTCATTTATGATATGGTAGGAAAATAATGAATTTATTTGAAACATATGAAAAAAAGAAAGATAAATATTCAAATATAAATTATAATAAAAATAATAAATTTGATAGATATGAAGAAAAAAAAGAAAAGTATATTTTAAATGAAGATAGTGCTGGATCAACTTCTTCAGCTGTTGGTGGATTTATTGGTAGACACGGACAAGATGTAGATTCTACTTATTTTGGTCCATTTCATCCAGATTATGGTGAAATAGAAAAATTGTTACAATTACAATTAGATAGGAAAACTGTATTAGGGAAATGGAATATGGAAGTTACTCCTATTTTAAAAAATATTTTCGATTATGTTGATGTTGAGTTTAGAGTGGATAAGGCTATGTCGGAAGAGGATAAGAGAAAAATTAAAAATTTTATTAATGATACTGACAAAATGAAATTGATAGATACTGGAATTAAATATGATAAACCATCTAATAGATCTAAAGAACAAAACCAAGCTCTTATTAATAAGACAGATGATTGGAAATCTATTTTGGATGTAGATGTGGATGATAAAAAATTTATAGATATGGAAAAAAATAAAATTATTAATAAAAAAATTAAATATGATAATTATTCCATTAGAACAAAAAAACAAAATGATTCTTTAATTAATAAAACAGATGATTGGCAATATATATTAAAGGAGAGAAAGGATAAAACATCAGGTGGTGTTGTAACTATGTTGAAAAATTTTAGGAGATAATAATGATTAAATTAAAAAATTTATTAAGTAAAAAAATTATTAAAGAGGCTACAACTAGTGGTCAAGCGACTGGTGCTAGAAAGTCAAAGGGAACTACTTCTACTGATTATAGTAAAGCTCAATCTGATTATGATACTCACATGAAATCTGAACCTTCTAAAACAAGAAGTTATTCTAGACAAGTTTCAGATATGACAAAGTGGATTCATCCATGGTCTAATAAAACAACAACATTAGGAAAAGGTCAAGCTAAACCATCTAAGGGGTGGAAAATTACAACAACTCAACAAGCTAAAAAAACTGAACCACTTAAGAAACTTGAACCAGCTAAAAAAGTTGAACCATCTAAGTCAGTTGAACCACTTAAAAAAGTTGAACCATCTAAGACAGCTGACCCACTTAAAAAAGTACTTTCAAAACTTGAACCAGCTAAAAAAGTTGATCAATCTAAGTCAGTTGAACCACTTAAAAAAGTTGAACCACTTAAAAAAGTTGAACCTGAGAAAAAAGTAGATCCTGGTAAACAATTAGCTCAATGGCAAGATCCTAAAAAAGCTGTTGCAGAACCTGCGAAAGCAGAACCTGCAAAAGCACAACCATCTGTTGCTACAACTAGTACTACTTATGGTCAAGGTTCTGATACTGATTACGCAACAGCTGTAAAGGGTAAATCAGCTGGACAAACATATAGTGCTGCTAGATCAACAACAAATCCAACTACAACTCAAACTGGTACAGAAGATAATCCAGATTGGGCAACTTGGGATGCTAAAAGACAAAGTTATGATACAGAAAAACAAACTCAAAAAAGTAAAGATACAAAATCAAAAGCGGCTCAACCTTTATCTCAAATTGGATATGGTACTTCTGGTGGTGGTATGAGAGGAAAAGGTGGTGGTAAAGGAAAAGGTAAAGGAAAAGGAAAAGATAAGAAAAAAGATTAATTATCGATACTTATATATAGGTGAAATGAAATCATAGGAGATTTAGTATGAAAAAAATGAAAACTTTATTAGAAGATATAGCTTTAAGTTCAGAACCTAAAGTTAATAAATTTGAGGTGATTGAAGGTGTATCCAATTATGGTATGCTGGGTACAAAATTATATAATGAAAATAATTTAGTTGACATCGCTGAAAATTTAATAAAAATAGCTGAATCTGCACATGATCACATTTTATCAGAAACCGACGACTGGTTTGATAAGGTTTCCATTAATAGAAATATGAAATCTTTAAACAATATGGTTAAAGAATTTAAGAAAACTGCTATAGAATCTAATCAATTAAATCAAAGACTTACATCTTTATATGAAGATATGGGACATGTACTTAATAGATATTATGATATTAGGGAGGAAGAGCAAGAATTTGATCAACGTGGTCATGTTGAAGAAGAACTTAAATCATCTGATATAGGTAAAAGCGAAAATTCTCTTTCTAAAGATGCGGCTAAAGCTGATGAGAAATTAAATAAAGATGAAAAATATAAATACAATGAACAAAAAAATTCTGTATTTAGTATGCCATCTTTAGTATCATTAGCACCGTCACCGGTTACAAAAGTTAAAAAATAAAGAGGTTTATATGGGTGACGCACCTATTAACATTAGGACACTAGTCCATCATATTGAACATTTAGTTCTATACAGTTTAGTCTTATGGCAAATCATATTGGGAGTGTGGTTAATTCTTAAATGGGTTAACAAAAATTGGAAAATTAAAAAAACATTTTCTGTCACTTCTCCAAAAGAAAATCAAACAATTCAACCAGTTATTAATATAGATGGATCTACTATCGGTGAGGGTGTTGTTAAAACCAAAAAAGATAAAGGTCCTGTGGAAGTAGATTTTAAGAAAGATATATTTGTAGGGAAAGCTGATGAATCTAAAATAAAATCAGATGAGACTATAAAGGGTAAGGTTAAAACCCAAAAAGATAAATTAAAAGAATTAAGAGGTAAATGAAATGAGAGTTAACACTAGAAAACCTAGAAGAAATATAGCTTGTTTTGATGGATGGGAACATTTTCAAAATAACTCTTGGGTATGTGGAAAGTCAGTTTCAAATAAAATTAATAATAGGATTAGAGGAATAAAAAATAAAAAAACTTCTCTAATAAAGAGGTAAGGAGTAACTTTATGGCAAAAGGTTTAGATTGTGGAACAAGTTTTTATATAGCTTCTACTGAAGAAAGCATAAAAAAACAAAGAAATGCATTTTTAACTGTTGAAGGTGAATCAACTACTGTTAAAAGAATGTTGAAAAGACAAAGAATTCCATTTGTAGAAAAATCTGGTAAAGTTCACATAGTTGGACAACATGCTTTTAATTATGCACAGATATTTGGATCGGTTGAATTAAAAAGACCGATGTCAAAAGGTCTTCTTAATCCGCAAGAAAAAGATGCTTTACCTATATTAAATGCTATAATTGGAGAATTATTGGGTGATAGTAAAAAAGATGAAATATGTACTTATTGTGTTCCATCAGCTCCAATAGATCAAGATAGAAGAGTAGATTATCATGAAGATGTATTAAAACAGATTATTGAAGGTTATGGATATAAAGCTAGACCTATTGAGGAAGCTGTAGCACTTGCTTATGAGGGGTTAGTTGATAACAATCTTACAGGTATAGCTATATCAATGGGAGCTGGTATGTGTAATATAGCTGTTATGTATGCTGGTATGTCAGCTTTGACATTTTCAGTAACAAGAGGTGGAGATTGGATAGATGAAAATGTAGCTAATGATACTGGAGTATCAAAAGCTAAAGTACAAAATATAAAAGAAAGTGCACAATTGATAGATTTATCTAAAGGTGTTCAAGATGATATCTATGGTGAAGGTACTGGTGAAGAACAAAAAAATGTATTACATGCTATTAGATCATATTATGGTGTATTAATTAATTATCTATTAACAAATTTACAACATCAATTTGAAGGTGCAGATAAAATGCCAAACTTTCCAGATGATGTTCCAATTATAATTGGTGGTGGTACTTGTTTGATAAAAGGGTTTATTGATGTATTTAATGAACAATTTGATCAAGAAAAATTTCCAATACCAGTTAAAGAAATTAAAATAGTAGAAGATTCACATACAGCTATATCAAGAGGTTGTTTAAGTGAAGCTTTATTAATTGAAGAGGAAGAAGATGAGTCGGAAGAAACTAAAGAAAAGTAGTATAAAAGAAGCTACTGGTGTTGATGGATCTCCTGGAGTTAAAGGATATGCCGCTTACACTCCTTCCGAAAAATGGAATTCTTACAGAAATAATTTAACTAAAGTTGTAAAAAAAACTACTGGATATAAAATGGTTGGTGATAAAAGGATTCCATCTGATACTATAGATAAATCGGATAATCCTATTAATAAAGAACCACAAGATGATAAAAATATATCTCCAAAGAAAATGGAATTTAAACCTATAAAAGAATCTGTTAATAGGAAAAGAATTACTGTAAAAGAAGTTGTAAAATGGATGAAAGGTTTAGAAGAAAATAAATGGAGAAAAACTTATAATGTTGATGCTAGGAGAGTATCTCATTTTGCTAATTTCGGTGAGAGTGTTGAATTACCAAAATCTTTAAAAAAAAGAAGTAAAAATGCTACTTATGTAAGAGAGATGCAAATGGCAAAGAATTTTTTAAAACATTTAAAGAATAGAATGAATGAAAATCAGTTAAGAAAATTTGTTAGAAATAAATTAAGAGGAATTATAGATGGGTAAAGATTTAGGAAATGAAAAGATAGCTGAAAGTTACGGAAATCTTTTACAAGCATATCAAGAAGATGATTGGAAAATAATGGATGGTCATGGTAATTTTATTCAAACAACTTCCCATTTCAATTTGTTTGTATCCGGTACTATAGCAGGTCCTTCTAGTTCTGGACTTCACGGTGGAACGGCAGCCAGTAGACAAACAATAAATGCTGGTCAGACTGTCCCAAGTACTTTTACAGGTCAACAATATCAGGAGGAATTTGCATATAGAGTTTCATGTAGTGGTGTTCCATCTGCTGAACATATTGGGGGATCGTTGATTTTACCATCTGGATCTTATTATGGTCAAAAAATATATATAAATAATAATGGAGCTGGAAGATCAGGATATGATTCAAATGGAAATCCAGTTTATGATGCGGTTCTTGGTATTGAAAGTCCAATGTTACAGAGACCTGGTACTCAAGGCAATACAGCTTTATCAATGTCGGCAAATTGTGTAGCCGGATTTATGTGGAATGAGGTGAATTGGCAGATAATTGGTGGTATTTCTGGTAGTGGTTTTATTTGTTAAAAAAATTAAAATGGAGATTAAATGAGTTATAATAAAGGAAGGAAGAAATTCCACCGAAAGAAAAAAAGAAAACCAGATCCTCCTGGTTTGGCAGTAAATGTTCATAATAATAATGTAGAAACAGCTTTAAAGATTCTAAAAAGAAAAGTAAAGAATGCTAATCTAATGTTAGATTTAAAGAAAAAAGCTTATTATGAAAAACCTTCAAAGATTCGTAGAGAAAAGAAGAATTTAGCTAAATTAAGAAATAAGTATAAAAACCTTAAAGAAAATCCCAATCATTAATATTTATATAAGATGAAACTAATCACATTGAATTGCTAATTGTAGTAGTTCATCAATGCAATTAGTAGTAGAGAGATTCAATTAATTAATAATAACTAATTTGAGTAGGACTTAAATTAAATTAGGAGAAATAAAATGGGTGTAAGAAGTACAGACCACCAAAAAGTAGGTGGTAAGCAATATTTTGATAGTGATGTACAAGTTGATGCCACTCTTCAGGGATTTAGAAGAGAAGTTGTAACTGTAACAGCTAACACTGACTTAACAGCCGAAGATTCAGGTAAAATAGTTTTTGTTAATCCAGCTGGAACAACATTAATTCAATTACCTTCAGCAGTAGCGAATCCAGGTTGGCATTGTAAAATTATAGTAACTGAAGGCGACGGTGGTACACTAGATCAAAAAGTAAACATTGGTGCATTTGCTGGTGAATTTTTTCACGGTCTTTTCATTGCTAATGATGGTGATGCTGGTGATCTTGGTGATGGTGCAGCTGATGACTTTATCAATGTTAGTACAAATTCAACAAGTGGTGAATCAATAGAAATAATATCAGATGGTGCTGCCATGTATGTTACTGGTATAGTAGTAGACGCAACGGATACTAAATTCCATACAGCAGCAGGATAATGATAAATAGAGGAGAAATAATATGAGTGCAAGAAGTAACGACCACCAAAAAAGAGGTGGAAAACAGTACTTTGATAGTAATGTACAAATAGACTCTACATTATCTGGATATAGGAGAGAGGTAGTTAATTTAACGGCTTCATCTTCTTTATCGGCTGAAGATTCTGGTAAAGTATTTTTTGTTAATCCAACAGAACATACTACAATTGCATTACCTTCAGCAGTAGCTAATCCTGGATGGAATTGTTCAATCTTTGTAACTGAAGCTGATGGTGGTACATTGGATAAAGGTGTTACCATTTCAACTTATGGAAGTGAATTATACAAAGGTGGAGCTATCGCTTTACAGGATGGAGCAGCTGGAGTTACAACTGATGGTAAGTATTCAAATGCAGTTGGAGCAGCTGATTTAAGTCATCTTCACTTTGTTAGTAGTGGAAGTGATAAAGCTACTAGTGGAGAGAGAGTTGATATAGTCTCTGATGGAGTAGGAATGTATGCAGATGTATTTGCATTAGACGGAACTGATACATATTTTTCAGCATCAGCACACTGTTCACACTATGATAGTGAATGTTAGTCTAGTATAAATCAATAAGTACTAAAAAACTAAAGGGGAATATTAATTTATTCCCCTTTTTTTTAAATAATTCTTAATAATTTTTAATAAAAACGCTATTTATTAATGAAATCAATACACTATTCCTTATATGGTGTCTAAACTATAGTAATTCTTATTATAGTTCCTAATAACTATAAATCCAAAAATAAAAAAATATACTGGAGAATTGAAATGAGTAATGACATACTAAAAGAAGCTATTGCAGACGCAAAAGCTGTTAGAGAAACCGCTTTGGAAAATGCAAAGATTGCATTAGAAGAAGCTTTTAAACCTCGTATTCAATCAATGTTATCAGCGAAACTTAAAGAAGTAGGTGACGAAGAAGAAGAAGAGTTTGGTGCGGAAGAAGAACTTCCTGGTGAAGAAGAAATTCCTGTACCTGAACTAAAATCTTATAGAGATGATGATTCTGCTGAAGCTGAATTCGGTGACGAAGAAGGTGGTGGTGAAGTACCTGCTGAAGAAGTTCCTATTGACATTGGTGATGAAGGTGGTGAAGAAGATGCCTTTGCTGGCGGTGAAGAAGGTGAAGAAGAAGTTGAAGAAGAAGGCGTGATTGAAATCAACGGTGTAAAATATGCACCAGTTGTAGCTGAAGATGAATTCAACGCAGAAGCACCTGTTTATGAAGAAGAAGATCTAGATAATCTTGATTTAGAAGCTGTTATCAAAGAACTTGAATCAGAACTATCTGAAGATGAAGATCTTGAAGAGTCAGATAATCCATATGATGGCAATGAACAACATAACAATTGGGTTCAGGGCGAAAGTGGAGCTCCGGCTGAAGTTCATAAAAAAGAAAAGTTCGCTGAAGGTGAAGACAAAGATGATGAAGATAAAGACGAAGTTGATGAGGGTGCAGGTTCTGTTGATGAAGATTCAACACAACTTGGATTTGATCCAACTGGCGCTAAGAAAAGAAACATCGATGAACCTTCACTTGGATCTTTGAAAAATGAAGGTAAAGAAGATAAAGATGATATGGTAGAAATTGACCTAGATGATGATGATAAAGATGAAGTTGATGAAGAACTTAAATCATCTGGTATAGGTAAAGGTGATAATCATAATTCTGAATACTTTACTTCTGACACTGAAGATTCAGAGCACGGGGTTGTAAAGAAAAGATTTAGTGAAAATTATGACAGAATGAATAAAGAACTTAAAGAGTACAAAGAAGCAGTAGTATTCTTAAAAGACAGACTTCATGAAGTTAATATACTTAACGCTAAATTATTGTTTACAAACAAATTGTTTAAAGAGTTCGTTTTAGATAACGGACAAAAAATGAAAGTTGTAGAAACTTTTGATAGAGCGCAAACAGTTAGAGAAATCAAACTTGTTTACACAACTCTTGCAGAAAGTTTTAACGGTAATTCAAAAGTGGCTAGTAAGTCTAACATTCAAGAATCTGCCGGCGCTTCATCTAAACCAGTTAAATCAACAAAACCTTCACAGAAGGTGATTACTGAAGAAGATGCAGTTGCTAATAGATTTAAGAAACTTGCTGGATTACTTAACGGATAAATTAAATTATTAGGAGAAAAATAATGTCTTATATAAATGATGCTTTATTAAATACAAATCATCAGAGAAAACTAAAAGAGGAAACTAAAGGTCTTGTTGATAAATGGGATAAAACGGGTCTTCTTGAAGGTTTATCTAGTGATTATGATAAAAGCGGAATGGCGACAATATTGGAAAACCAAGCAAAACAGCTGATTGATGAAGCTTCTAAAACTGGTACTGGTGGAAATAATGAAGAATGGGCAGGTGTTGCTCTTCCATTAGTAAGAAGAATCTTTGCTGAAATCGCAGCTCAAGATTTTGTTTCGGTACAACCAATGAACTTGCCTTCTGGTCTTGTTTTCTATTTAGATTTTAAATATGGAACACAAAAAGGTGGATCACCTGGAAAAGGTACTGGCGATTCTGTTTATGGTAAAACAGGTCCATTTTCACCACTAACAGCAGGTGGAAATAACCCAACAGAAAATACAGGTACTTTCCCAGATGGTGGTTTTTATGGTGCAGGTCAATATGCTTACACGCAACCAAGTAGATCAGTAAGTTTCGGTAATGTAACAATTACAGATGCTTCACTTTCAGACTTGAATTATGATACTGAACTATCCAAATCAAAAGCTGGTAAATTGTACAAAATAGTAAATGATGCAGCTGTTGCAACAGTAAGAGCTGATCAACAAGCAGTAAGAGCTTGGAAACTTAGAGATCCAGGTGATGATGTTGCTGGTACTGTTGTTTCAGGTTCATACCCACAATTTACAACTTCTGGTTCAGATGGTATTGTTAGCTTTATTGTAGAGTCAACAGATTCAGCTACATTAGAAGAAGGTGAAACAGCTTGGACTCTAGAATATCTAGAACAACCAATTGACTCTAATAGAGGTGACTTTGAGGCTGACGCTGGTTCTGGTCCTCCAGAAACTGATGTTAACATTCCTGAAGTTAACTTAGATCTTAAGAGTTCAACAATTGTTGCTAAAACTCGTAAATTGAAAGCTGTATGGACTCCTGAATTAGCTCAAGACTTAAACGCTTACCATAGTGTAGACGCTGAAGCTGAATTAACTTCAATGTTATCTGAATATATTTCAATGGAAATTGATTTAGAGATTATTGATATGTTAATTTCAGATGCAGTTACTACTGACTATTGGTCAGCTAGAGTCGGCTATGAATGGGATTCATCAGCAAGTAACTTTAGTGCAAATCTACAAGCTACTAATGCGTTAGCTTACCAAAAGAACACTTGGTATCAAACTCTTGGTCAAAAGATTCAAAAAGTATCTAACAAGATACATCAATTGACTTTAAGAGGTGGTGCTAACTTCTTGGTTTGTTCACCAACAGTGGCTACTTTAATAGAATCTATACCTGGATATGCTCCAGATACAGATGGTACTAAAGACCAATTTGCTATGGGTGTAAGTTCAATCGGTGCATTGAAGAGCAGATGGACAGTTTATAAGAATCCTTATATGACTGAAAATACAATCCTTATCGGATTCAGAGGAAGTAACTTCCTTGAAACTGGTGCGGTATATGCTCCATATATTCCATTGATTATGACACCTCTAGTTTATGATCCAACTAACTTCACACCAAGAAAAGGTGTAATGACAAGATATGCTAAGAAAATGGTTAGACCAGAATTCTATGGTAAAATCTTTGTTCACGGATTAGAAACTGTTTAATTAATTATTTAATTAATAAGCAATAGAATAAAGTAAAAACCCCTCTTTTTTGAGGGGTTTTTCTTTTATAATTGATATTTATTTATAGGTAGAACCATTAACAGGAGAATTAATATGCCAAGTCATTATCAAACAAGAAGAAATAGAAATTGTCCAGATGGAATGGAACATCAAATGCCAAATGGAAGATGGATGTGTGGTAAAACTCACAATAATACTATGGAGGGTGGTAATCCATGGAGACAACAATTAAATCTAATGTATAATACAGAAGAATATGGTGCAAATCCATATAGAAAAGGTGGATCAGTCAATAATGGAAGTCATAATTTTAATCAAGGTAAAAGGAATAGGAAATAATGTCTGATAAATTTCAATATGTTTATGCTGATCCAACTTTAGATGAAAATGAATGGGCTTGTGCACAAGAAGCTGAAACAAGTGCGTCTTTAAATACTCCATATGGAACTTATAATGATGATAATTCATTTTGTTCAGAAAGTGTTGATGTATGTAAATGGACTGCAAGAAGACTTGGGCATCCAGTTATGCAACTTGAATTTAATTCGGCTTCAATATATGCTATGTTTGAAGAATCTGTATCAGAATACTCACAACATATAAATAATTACAATATAAAGAATTGGATGTGGAATCAATATTCCTCTAAAGATGTAATTAGTGGTTCTCAATATGAAACAGACCCATCAAGTGCAGGTACTGGTTCATCTGCAATTATGGGAACAGGAAGAAAACAACCAGTTCATCCTCATTTAGGAACTGCTTATGTATTATCAGAACAATATGGTCAGGCAGTTAATGTTGGTGGTAGTGTTACTACTTATAGTGCTTCAATTGCATTAAAAGAAAACCAACAAGAATATGATTTACAAGAAGCATTTAGTGCATCTGTAGCAGGTACAGACTTAACTGGTAAAAGAATAGAAGTTCAGAGAGTATTTCACGGACCTAGATCTGCGGTGTCAAGATTTTGGGATCCATTTATAGGTACTTTTGATCAAAGAATGATGTTAGATCAATTTGGATTTGCATCTTATGCTCCTTCAACTACTTTTGTTATGAGACCAATTTATTATGATGTAATGAGAGCTGCAGCAATAGAAACGAGTGATTATATAAGAAGATCAAATTATTCATTCCATTTACAGGATAATAAAGTTAGAATATTTCCTAGACCTGACGGAGATGATGCAGGTAACAAGATACATTTTAGTTATTATATTAAAGATGATTTATCAGCTGATAGAGATTTTTCAGAAAATAAAGTTACTGATCCGAGTAATGTTCCATACAAGTTTATAACTTATGAGGATATAAATGCATCTGGTAGACAATGGATTAGAAAATTTTGTTTAGCATTATCAAAGGAATTACTTGGTATAATTAGAAGTAAATATGCATCAATGCCATTACCTAATGGGGAAGTGGCTCTTGATGGAGATGCTTTAAAAGCGGAAGGTCGAGAAGAAAAGGCATTATTATTGGAAGAGTTAAAAGAGTTCTTAGAGTCTATGTCGGTGGAGGCTAGAGCTACTGCTGAACAAGAACAGGCAGATGCTCAACAAGAAGTATTAAGTAAAACACCTTTAACTATTTACATGGGGTAATATATCATGGCAAATAAACCATTTTTTGTACCACGAAAAGAAATTGATTTATTCAATTCAATGAATGAAGAATTGATTGATGAAATAGTTGGTCAAAATATAGACATTTATAAAGTTTCACTTGATGAAAGTAATGCAAATATATATGGTGAGGCTGAAGATGGAATTAAATATTTTGAAAAAGGATTTAGAGTCAATTGTCTTATTTTATTTAATGAACCAGTTAATGATATGGCAGAATTTGGGACAGATATAAATGCTGACATGGAAGCTTATTTTTTGAGAAGTTCATTAGAAGATACTGATTTTTATCCAGAAACTGGTGATATACTTGATTGGAATAATTTCTGGTGGGAAGTAGATGCAGTTACAGAACCTCAATTAGTAGCTGGTCATCCAGAATTTAATTTCCAAGTTAAGATGACTGCTCATAGAACAAGATTATCAAATGTTAACATTGAAGAAAGGGCAAGATAATGTCAGTTAAGAAATTAAAAGTAGGACAAAGATTTTTTCAACTTGATCAAAAGAGTAAAGTTAAAAAATCTAATAATAATCCTAAAAGAGTTTATGTTGAAAGTAGTGTTAATAATGGAACTTTAGATGTAAACAAATTAATGGATATGATTTCTAATAAATTTGATAATTTAGGAAAAAATTTAAATCAAAGAAGTATGTATGGTGAGAATTTAGATGTTACTAATAAATTAAATCCAGTTGAAGTTGATTTTAAAAAAGAAATTTATATAAATAAAGCAGAGTTATCAAAAGTTACTTCTGAAGAAGTTAAAGGTAAAGTTGAAACTAAAGTTGATAAATTAAGAAGATTGAGAAAACAAAATGGCCGTTAAACCAATTACAAATCCATTTCCTATGCCTATTGAGAGAGTTAATAGAGCTCAACAAGTTTCTACTAGAAGTACAACTTCAAGTAGTAGTAATAGAGAACAAACTGTAATTCCAGGTTCAAATTATTCTGATAATTATGAAATGGCTTTGATGGACTTGGATAAATCTTTATTATCTCATGTAAATAAAGTAATGAATATTCAAATTAGTGAAGCTGGTGAACTTAGAGATGTTCCTGTAATGTATGGTAATGAAGAAAGGTGGGCAAATTTTAGAAGAAGGGGAGTGATTAGAGATAGAAATGGTTCTTTAGTTTTACCTTTAATAATGTTAAGAAGAAATTTAGTTAACTTTAATGATAACTTACCAATGTGGCAACATGATTTGTTGGGTAAAAGTATAGAGATAGTTAGATCTTCTAAATATTCATCTAAAAATCAATATTCAAGATTTTCTTTACAACAAGGAATTAAACCCGTAGAAGAAAGAATAATAACAGGAGCTCCCCAATATGTTAATTTAACTTATAGTTTTGTAGTGTGGACACAATATGTTCAACAGATGAATAGTGTAGTAGAACAATTTTTAAATCAACATAATAGATATTGGGGTGACAATACATCTTATAGATTTTTATGTAAAGTCGAAGGTGGTATAAATGATGCTACTCAACTTGAAGTTAATCAAGAAAGAATTATTAGAAGTACTTTTGATATAATTCTTCAAGGATATTTACTACATGAATCAACATCTAATATAGTTAATAAGAAACAAATGAATTTTAAGAAGAGTTTAACGAGAGGAAGAGTCACTTTTTCTGAAAATATTGAATAAAATCATAATAAAATCTTATTTTTGAATTTTTTTTTAATATTTATATATGATTAATTATATAGTTACTTTAAGGAGGTTTTATAAATGAGTGAAGCGATAAAATTTGATGATAATGAAATATCATCATTGAAAGAATTACAAGATGGATATTTATCAGCTCAATCTCAATTTGGACAAATAGCAATAGCTAGAATGAATTTGAGAAAACAGGCTGATGAATTGAGTATAGTTGAAGAGGAGGCACAAAAGCGTTTTGTTGACCTACAGAAAAAAGAAAGAGATTTAGTAGATGAACTCACAAAAAAATATGGAGAAGGTTCATTGGATCCAAAAACTGGGGAGTTCACGCCAGTCAAAAAAAGTAACAATCAGGAATAATAACAAAATACATAAAGATATTCAGAGAATATCATCTAATGGAGAATAAATTATGGCAGAAAGAATAGTATCCCCGGGTGTATTTACTAGAGAAGTAGATGCGTCATTTCTACCTGCGGCTGTATCTGATATTGGTGCAGCATTAATAGGAGTATGTTCAAAAGGACCTGCTTTTATACCAACGGTAGTTAATAGTTTTTCAGATTTTAAATTAAAGTTTGGTGGTTTAAGTCCAGATTTTTACTTACCTTATACGGCAAAGAGTTATCTAAAGAATGCTGGTACTTGTACTGTAGTTAGAGTACTTGGAACTGGTGGTTCAACTCAAAATTCTTTTCAAATAGGAAATAGTGTGACAACAACAGGAGTTGATGGTCAACAATCTACTGCATCTATTGGATTCAGTCACGCAGCAACAGCTTCTAATGCTGATGGAGATATCGCTCCATTCTTAGGAGTTGGTATTGAGATGACAGGATCTGATGGTTTAGTATATGTATTTGAACCAGTAACAGGTTCAGCTACTGATTATCAAGGAAGTGTAGAGAATTGGTTAACCGAAAATAGTATTACACAAGGAAGTGGTAGAACTTATTATTATGCTGCTGGTACAGTTATTAATGGTGCTCTTGGTACTGTTAGTAATTTAGCAGGTGCAATTAATTCTGGTTCTTCTGTACACGGATTGACAGCTGGATATTATGAAACAGATGCTGCGGCTAACTGGACTGTATTATCAGTCAGTTCATCCGCTGCTAGTAGTGATTTGAATAGTGCTGTGTATGGTGGTACTGGTGATGAAAATATGATTCATACTCAATCAGCAGCGGTACCGGCTGGTATCACAGCTGCGGGTGATGCTTATGGATATGCATTTACATACTTTACTGGTTCAGTTCCAGGTGATGGACATGATGTAGCTGGTAATCCTGGATTAACTGATATGCTTGTTGAAGGAGCTGGATTAAATGATCATAGATTTTTAGGTGGTACAGGTGTAGTATTAACAGCTGATAATAATCAGTTTTTACTTAACTTGAATCCAACCGCTTCTCAAGCTGATGGTCAAGCAAATACATTACTTTATAGTGAAGTTGTTGGAGGAGCAACACTTAATGATTTTAATATAAAATGGCCAGGTGGAAATGTTTCACCTACAATGTCATTGGTTAGTACTGATTCTAATTATATAGTTGACATATTAGGAAATGGACCTACTTCAAGTCCACAACATCCTGCTTATGTTAAAAGTATATTTGTTAACTCAGCTGACCATTCAAGTACATCAAATAGTATAACTGGAAGTATGACTGCACAATCATATCCTTCATATCAACCTGCTTATACTCCAGTGGTTCAATCACAAACTGGATCAAATGCTTCAGATGTAACTGATTTATTTAAATTTTACACAATTTCAGATGGTGATAATTCTAATAGAGAAGTTAAAGTGGCAATTTCAAATGTTAAAAAAGCTGGTTCAGTAGCTGGTTCAGATTATGGTTCATTCGATGTAGTTGTTAGAGCTTTTGATGATACAGATAAAAGACCACAAGCTCTTGAAACATATGCTGGATGTAATTTAGATGTAGATTCACCAAATTATGTCGGTAGAAGAATTGGTGATCAAATTAGATCATTTGCTGATGGTAAAGTATCAATAACTGGAGATTTTGAAAACAAATCTAAATATATTAGAGTTGGTGATTTAGCTTCTTCAATAACAGATGGAACTATTAGTCCTAATTTAGTACCATTCGGATTTGGAAGTTATGCTTATCCATTCAAAGTGTCAGTTGATGTGGGTGTTTCACATATCAGTAATGCATTTAGGGTTGATATACCATTAAGAAATAATCAAACAGGTAGTGATGGTACATATAATTCTAAACTATATCACGGAATAGCTTTTGATAGTGGTTCAACGGCTACTAATGGATATGGTAAAGATGTATTGCCTTATTTATCAGCTGTTCCAAATTCAGGTGGTAATATAGTATCAAGTTCTAGATTTAATTTAATGGATATTGGATTAGGTTTAGAAAGTTCTTTAAATACAAAGAAATTTATTATGGGATTCCAAGGTGGTCACGATGGATTTGACTTTAACTTCTTTGGAGGTCCTAATAGTAATGGACTATATCACGGATTAGGAAAAGCAGATCCAGCTGGTACGGCTGGAGACAAAACTGCATTTAAAGATGCTATTGATACTGTATCAAATGCCGATGAAGTTGATATTAATATGGTAGTAATACCTGGAATTAATAGTAAGAATCATAATGAAATTTATGTGAAAGCTAGAGATGCTGTTGAAGATAGAGGAGATGCTTTCTATATCTTTGATGCAGGTGATTGGCAATCTACAAACGCTGATGTTATCAGTAATGTAGATACTGTTGATTCAAATTACTCATCAACTTATTGGCCTTGGGTTAAAATATTTGATGATGAAAATAACAAACATGTATGGGTGCCGCCTTCAGTAGTAGTTCCTGGTGTAGTAGCTTTTACTGATAGAATATCTCATCCTTGGTTTGCACCAGCTGGATTGAATAGAGGTGGATTAACTGATGTAATTATGGCAAAAGATAGATTAACTCATTCTGAAAGAGATGAACTTTATGAAGGTAGAGTTAATCCAATCGCAACATTCCCAGGTGAGGGTGTGGTTGTTTGGGGTCAAAAAACACTTCAAGCTAAACCATCTGCTCTTGATAGGGTGAATGTAAGAAGATTACTTATCAAAGTTAAGAAGTTCATAGCTGCATCATCAAGATATCTTGTATTTGAACAAAATACAGAAGCTACAAGACAAAGATTCTTGAATATTGTAAATCCATTTTTAGAGTCAGTTCAATCTAATAGTGGATTAACATCATTCAGAGTAGTAGTTGATGAAACTGTTAACACACCGGATGTTATCGATAGAAATGAGTTGAGAGGACAGATATTTGTCCAACCAGCAAGAACAGCTGAATTTATTGTTCTTGACTTTGTAGTATTACCTACAGGGGCTTCATTTCCAGAGTAATATAAATTAATAAAAAAGCCCACAAAGATGTGGGCTTTTTTTACTATTTTATATATTTATATATGAACAATGTAGACTATTTAAAGTAGTAGAAATGTAATAGGAGAAAAAGAATGGCAAAATTAATAGATGCTAATGACATAATGTTTACTCCGTTTGAACCAAAAATCAAACATAGATATATAATGCAAGTAGATGGGATACCAGCATACTTAATTAAAACAGCCAATAGACCACAAATTACATTTGAAGAGGTTCAGTTAGATCATATGAACGTTAGAAGATGGGTTAAAGGTAAGGGTGTTTGGCAACAGATGCAAATCACATTATATGATCCAGTTGTTCCATCAGCTGCTCAAGCAATTATGGAATGGGTAAGATTATCTCACGAATCAGTAACTGGTAGAGATGGTTATTCTGATTTTTATAAGAAAGATGTAACTTTTCAAGTGTTAGGTCCTGTTGGAGATGTGGTAGAAGAATGGAAATTAAAAGGAGCTTGGTGTCAAGATGTTCAATTTGGTGATTTAGATTTTGCTTCAAGTGATCCAGTAGATATCACTGTAACACTAAGATATGATTACGCAATATTACAATTCTAATAAAATTTAAACCACACGATCATACCACAATAAGAAAAACCTCAATTTTTTGGGGTTTTTTTTATGTTTTCTCATATTTATATAGGAAGACTTTCTAAATAGAGGTTATAATATGAAAACAACTTTTGAAGAAATAATAGAACAAGTTTTAGAACATGAAGGTGGTTATGTTAATGATCCCGATGATCCAGGTGGAGAAACCAAATACGGGATAGCCAAGAAATTTAATCCAGATGTTGATATAAAGAACTTAACTAAAGAAGGTGCAAAAGAAATATACTATGAAAAGTATTGGAAACCTTCTAAAGCAGACCAAGTACCTGATAGGTTAAAACATATCTATTTTGATATGGTAGTTAATTTTGGGCAAGGTGGTGCAGTTAGAGTTTTACAACAAGCTGCTGTTTCTAGAGGTCATAACATAGAAGTAGATGGTGGAATAGGACCTGCTACTATTAAGGCTATACAGAATGTAGAAACTGATAGAGTAAGGGCTTATAGAGTTTTAAAATTTGCGAGAATAGTAATTAAAAGACCAACCCAAGAGAAATTTTGGTTAGGATGGTTCAGAAGAGCATCCGAAGTATAGGAGAATAAAAATGGCAAGTAGTAATGAATTATATGAAAAAATAGAAGCATGTTTTGAAGATTTTCAGGAAAATCACAAAAAATTTGTAAATAAAGGTACAAAAGCTGCAGGTGGTAGAGCAAGAAAAGCCATCGGTGAAATTAAAAAATTAGTTACATCATACAGACAAGCATCTGTATCTGAATCTAAATCATAATATAGGGGGTTATATGTCCGAAGAAAATAAAAATAGGTCTGATTCTGACTTTAAATTTCCAAGTGAGATTATAGACTTACCGAGTGGTGGTAAATTATATCCAAAGGATTCTCCACTCAAAAAAGGTAAAATAGAAATTAAGTATATGACTGCAAAAGAAGAAGATATTCTTACATCACAAAATCT
>CEUO01053490.1_pt1 | contig 21983 bp, 26 predicted proteins | sample 531391 | NCBI WGS metagenome assembly CEUO01 (sample SAMEA2622799, study PRJEB7988) | marine metagenome | isolation source: saline water (ENVO:00002010), including
GAAAGACATATCCAAAATATTAATTTTAGTAAATGATGTTGATGCTGTAGGCGATGCAATTGATTCATCATGGTGGGGACAACACTCAGACAAAGTAAAAATTAAAAGAATGTCAGAATATAAAATATCATGGACAACAAAACAATGGGAAAGTCAACAGTTATTAAAATTGTTAGGCGCCTATGAAGCAGACACCGACTGGAGTATCGTGTTCGATGCAAAAACTTGGTTTACAACAAAATTTGATTGGAACAAAATGTGTGATCCAAAACCCCGTGTTGGTAAATGTGTGTTAGGTACTGCTTGGCGTGATGCACATCATAATTTAGAAAAACATTATGACATTGTCATAAATGAAATGCTGTCTCCTGCCGGTGTTCCATTCACTTTCCACACACAGACTGTCAAAGACATGATTGATCAACATGGCTCTGTAACAAAATTTTGTGATTGGTTCCAACATAAAATACCAAACTGTGGAATAACTGAATTCACCTGTTACAATGCCTATCTTATATACAAGTACGGATCGTGTGATGTGTTATACAACACAAAAGAAATATATCCAGGTATGACCACGTTCTGCACAAACTTAGCCACTGGTGCCGATGTTGATATGGCTTCCATGTTGAGTTTGGTATCGCTAACCAAATCAATACACACCAGACAATATGCAAATCTACAAGACAAAGTAATAGACTTATGGAAACATTACTGGACACGGCAAAACATTACATTGCATCTTGATCAATATAGAGTCAAAGCCTGTGTGGTAGTGGCACATCCAGATGACTGTGTGATATTTGCATGGCCCCTAATAAAGATGGCTTCTAGTTTCAATTGGACCATAATCTATCTCACATATGATGAAAGTCATGCTAGAGCCAGAGAAGTTCAATACAACTGGAGTGAAGAAAACATACAAACAAAATTTTGTGGCTTGGAAGATCATTACAGAGATCATGAAGAAGGCAAGTTGATCACATGGGATCCAAATAAAGCAACTACAAAATTAGTTGCACAATGCTCTGGATATGATTTGATTGTTACACACGGCGCCAAAGGCGAGTATGGACACATACATCATAAATTTGTACATGATGTGATGCAAACACTAGACACTCCAAAAATTTATTTTGAAGATCAGGATCAAGCAAATTTGACTGTCACTCCTGATATGTATTACAACAAACAACCAAATTTAGAGACTTGGTCAGAACATCGTGAAGTGATCGAAATGTTCAAAGACAGAACAACAGGCAACTACAAAGTCACAGACGAAGCCAAAACTATTTTAAATACATTACAATGAAACAACAAATCATAAAAGAAATACATGAATGGATGGAAACTTTTGTTGAAAAATCAAATCCTAAATTTGGTAATATGCCTCCATGTCCTTATGCTCGTCAGGCACGTTTGCAAAACAAAATAGATATCAAAGACTTAGATGATGATTATCTTGTGTGTCTAGTTGATGCCGCTAGAACATGGACAGATGAATTTGACGTTGTGATATTTGTTGAGACCATTGTGGACCGATATGATCCCAGCGAACTGTCTGCCATTGTGGAAGAAGTGAACAAACGTGTGATGCCTATGGACATTGTGTGCTTGGAAGATCATCCTGCAGAGCCAGAAATTATCAACGGAGTGCAAATGAACAATGGCAAGTATGTATTAGTGTTGATGCAAAGACTAAGCAAGATAAATGATGCCAGCAAACATCTTGAAAGTACATCCTATTACAAACATTGGACTAAAGAAAATTTAGATGATGTTAAAAATTGGCGTTTCGAAAAAGATTAATTTTTGAATTCACAGAAATAATCAAATCCTGTCAGTTCCATTGTGCCTTGCTTTTTAAAGTGTTTAAACAAATCTTCGGTGATAAAAACTTTGTTGTCATACAAAAAATCTTGACATTCTGCTTCAGTGCTGAAATATACTGTAGGACTTGCAGAATCTCCGACTAATTCTTTCGTTATTGTAACATCAACTGCGCCATATGTTAGCATAACTGTTAATATCCAATACATTACTTTGTATTTAATAAATTCATCCACACAGTCTCATATTGTGCTAGATCTTGAATCGATTGTAGTCTTGAGTCAGCATCACAAGATTTTCTGTACAGTTCTTTGTCTTTACTCCATTTTGATCCGGTCCACCACTCGAACCCTTTGTAGTCTGCTTTGTATTTGCTGGCAACTTCATATCCTGCACTTAAATACAAATATCTTAATTTTTTATTCTTGGCATACATCATTTCATGCAACAATGAAAACTGTCCTAATCTCAACTGTGGGTGTTTGTAGTTCCATGCAAATATCACACTCTCCATGGAGTGTTTGTGTTCTGTGCATAAAGTAAATCCAATCAACTCACCTTGATAAGAATATTCAAATATGGTTGAGCCGGGAGTTGGCTTTTCCCAACTGTCATACTTTTTATATGCCAAATACTCTTTGTACACAGGGATAATTTTGTTTTGGTCTGCTTCAGCATATGGTTTTACAGCCACATGTATTTCTTGCCGTAAAGTTTTGCGATGATTTTTTGATGCTTTGTATTCGTTCAAATTGATACGGGTACTGCGTATTTGTTGCCATAGATCTGTTGTTGTGTTGTCTTCATTGTAGTGCAGTTTTACCCAACCTGTGCCAAGTGCATGTTCAACTTCATGTGGTTCCACAGTTGCATACACTGGAGTGTACTGTATGTCCATTTTTGTTATGCGTCCAAACACGTGATTAAAATGTATTTTCATATATGGGTATTTAATTACTTGGCGATGCCAAGTAGCATTTCGCTTTCGCTCATGCTGTGTTCGCCGCTTATCATGTAGATATTTTGGTCACAATTCTGCCGTTAGGCAGAACTGGATCTCATCATGTGAGTATTCCGGTTCCATAAGTCGCTGTCGTAACTGGGCGGTCAGGCTGTACCCATTGGCTCATTCTATCTGACGCAACACACTTGTTCTTCTTATGGTAATACCAAGTGTGCCAGTGTTGTATCTTTTTCACAGAGCACTATCATTTGTCCATGTGTCCTAGGATTCACCACCTACCGTTGTGACTTCGGCGCATTTCCATTTATGTTGGGGACTATATTGCCTTAGTTAGCCTATGGTGGTTACGAATTAAAAGTTATTTTTTGATTGAAATTTTTATAATTTAATAGTAGCATATAATTAACTATATAGTTGGTGTGTTTACTAACCAGAAAGAATTTGAATGTCCGGCACAAAATCTAAGAACAAAGGCAAGACTTACGAACGTGAACTTGCAAATTTTTTAACAGAACTGTACAAAGAAAAATTTACAAGGGTGCCTTACAGCGGTGCGTTTGTGGGAGGATCAAACATCATTAGAATCAATGACTTAACTGAAGCACAGACAAGATCATTCAAAGGAGATTTGATACCCCCGGAAACTTTTCCTAAAATTGTTTTCGAAGCCAAGCATTATGCAAACTTTCAATGGAATGCACTAGCACTTGGCAAACCAGTCGCTCAGTTAGATGAATGGATTCAACAATCCGAAGAAAGTTGTGAAGAAAAAGACAAATGGTTATTGTGTGTGAAAATAAGTCGGCAAGGATCTTTTGTTTTATGGGACAGCACACATTGGAATGATCTAAAATATTCAAACACATACAGAGCCAAATACTGTTATTTGGAATTTACAGATTTTTGGAGTGCAAACAGTAGACAAATCAAAGAACAAAGTGTATAATAGGTTGAATGGCCCAAGTAAAAGATTATAATGTAGATCTGCAACAGTTAATGTTGGAAATGTTATTGAATGACGCAGAGTCATATGTGCGTGTTCAAAACATATTCAACGCAAACTATTTTGACAGAACATTGCGTCCTGCGGCAAAATTTATCAAAGAATATTCTGAAGAGTACAAAACTCTTCCAGCAGTTGATATTGTAAACAGTAAATCAAACATACAGTTGAAAGATGCAAAAGACATTGATCAAAAACATTATGATTGGTTGCTTGATGAGTTTGAAGAGTTCTGCAGGCACAAGGCACTAGAAGGTGCAATCCTCACATCAGCAGACATGTTGGAAAAAGGCGAGTATGGATCTGTTGAAGACAAGATCAAAGAAGCAGTACAAATTGGATTAACCAAAGACTTAGGTCTTGATTATTTCGAAGATCCAAAGTCAAGACTGATGGCACTGAAAGACAACAACGGTACTGTCAGCACAGGATGGCCAGGCTTTGATAAAAAATTATTTGGCGGATTCAACAGAGGCGAGTTGAATATTTTTGCAGGTGGATCGGGTGCTGGTAAAAGTTTATTCCTACAGAACTTAGCAATAAACTGGGCCGAAGCAGGTTTGAATGTTGTGTACATCACACTTGAGTTGAGTGAACTACTGACTTCAATGAGACTGGATGCAATGATGTCCAGCACACCAGCAAGAGAAGTTTTCAAAAATATAGATGATGTAGATTTGAAAGTTAGAATGAAAGCAAAGACAAGTGGCAAAATGCGTATCAAGTATTTGCCATCCGGTAGCACAGTTTTAGATTTAAGAGCATTCATAAAAGAATTTGAAATACAACAAGGCTGTAAAGTTGATGCATTATGTATTGACTACATGGATTTGATGATGCCAAAAAACAAAAGAGTATCTCCAAGTGATCTGTTTGTGAAAGACAAATATGTATCTGAAGAACTGCGTAATCTTGCAGTTGAATTGCAAATACTGTTTGTAACTGCATCGCAGTTGAACAGAGGTGCAGTTGAAGAAATAGAGTTTGATCATTCACACATAGCAGGCGGATTGAGCAAAATACAGACAGCAGACAATGTGATTGGCATATTTACATCAAGGGCCATGCGGGAACGTGGCAGATATCAAATACAGTTCATGAAGACTAGATCAAGTTCCGGTGTAGGACAAAAGGTTGATTTAGAATTTGATATTGATACATTAAGAATACGTGACTTATCAGATGATGAGGAATATGAAAAGTTTAGTAAGCAACGGAGCACAATCTATGATAAAATGAAAAGATCCAGTGAAGTGAGTCCGTCAGATACTAAAGCACAAAGCGACGAAGACTTTGAATCTAGCACACTAGGTAAAGTCAGAGGCAAACCAGAAGGATCAAAACTTCGACAATTAATATCAGAAATAGACATGGAGGACGATGATGATTAGATTGATCACAATCATTTCAATGTTATTTGCAACATCGGCGTATGCGGCAGATATCACAGTTGAAATGCTAAACAAAAGAGACGATGGAGCAAGAATGGTATACTCAGAAGACATATCACAAATTGATATTGGAGATACCATAACTTGGGTTGCAACTGCCAAAGGACACAACGTAGAATTCATAGCAGGTCCAGATGGGTGGGCATTACCAAAGAAAAGTAAAATGAATAAAGAAGTCAGTATTACTTTTGACACACCCGGTATCTACTACTATGTGTGTACGCCACACAAAACACAAGGCATGATAGCATTGATTGTAGTAGGCGGTGACACATCAAACAAAGATGCAATAGCAGGAGCAAAAGCAATTGGCAAAAGCAAACAGAGACTTGCCGAACTACTAGGACAAATATAAAATGATGACCCTTGAACAATACTTGAAGAAGATACCAGAGTTCAAAGGTGCCAATTGGTTGATCCGATTGCCACTTGGTATTGTTTTTATTTTACAAGGGTTGGCAAAGATACCGCCAGACATAGCCGATGCAGAGTCATTTGGATTGCCTATGTCTGTATGGTTTTTTGTGGCATATGGTGAATTGTTTTCTGGCATAGGACTTATTGTTGGTGGCATGACCATTGCACTCAAACCAGGAGTTGGGGATATGATCACAAGATTTTCTGGTGTAATCATGTGTGGCATAATGACTGGTGTAATTTTAATTTTAGAACCACCAAGTTTGGGATATGTATTGTTATATGAAAACTTTCATGTCATGTTATATTGTGGTGGATTGTTTTTTGCATTAAGGGGCAACAGAGTTAAATGAAAGTTGGCTTTATAGGTGTTGGTAAACTAGGTCGTGACGTAACCGAAGTCATGGCAGAATACCATCATGTGACTGGTTATGATATAAAAGATATTGACAAACCAAAAGGCGTTGACATGGTCGACTCGCCCGAACTGTGCGTGATGGGACATGATATTACATTCATTGCAGTACAAACACCACATGATCCTAAGTATGTTGGAGAATATCCCATTGCAGAATTAGAACCAAAAGATTTCGATTACTCATTTGTAAACAAAGTATTAGAAGACATTGCACCCCACACACCAAAGAATCATCCAGTGGTAATTATTTCAACGGTGTTGCCTGGCACAACCAGAAGAGAGTTTGCTCCACGCATACCTCATGCAAACATAATTTACAATCCATATTTTATTGCAATGGGCACAGTCAAAGATGATTTCCGCAATCCTGAATTTCATACCATAGGCACATCAGATGGACGTGGATCAAAACCTTTAAGAGATTGTTATGATGCAATATATGGTTGGGCAGGACCAAAATTGTGCATAGGCACTTGGGAAGAATCAGAAGCAGTCAAAGTTTTTTACAACACATTTATTTCTTTCAAACTTGCTTATGTCAATATGATTCAAGACGTTGCACAAAGAATAGGACACATGAACTGTGACAAAGTTGCAAACACACTTAAGAATGCAAGTGATAGATTAATATCAACAAAGTATATGAATCCAGGAATGGGAGACGGCGGCGGATGTCATCCACGTGACAACATTGCTCTAAGACATCTGTCACAAAAACTAAAATTACCGTATGACATATTTTCAGCAGTGATGTTGGCCAGAGATGGTCAAGCACGGGCCATTGCTGAATATCTGTGGAGTCTGGCACAAGCAATAAACACACCACACGTTATCATCATGGGTAAGTCATTCAAACCCAATGTATCAGACTCTACAGGATCTGCTTCAGTGCTCGTAGGCAATATTGTTGCTTCTATGGGTGCTGAAGTTAGTTACGACAAAGTTATTGATGATCCGGCTGTGTATTTGATAGCACATCCAAATAAATTTAATGATCTTACATTTGCCGAAGGGTCAGTTGTTGTAGATGTGAACAGGCAGTTCCCACATCAAAAAGGTATTACTGTGATGCACTACGGTGATACACGTCCCGAGAAACACTAAACAAAATATTCTCCATCTTCGCACCAACGTCTGTACACACCATCATGATGGTATCTTGGTATACGGTATTGTATCAAACTTTTTGCAACATAGTTCCATAATTTGTTATCATCTTGTTCTTCAGATAACCCTTGTGAATGTTCATACGGAGAGAAGTGATAACGTTCACAAGGGTTCATGCCATATTCTCCCATCACATGATGGATCCAAGGTAAATGATCTGCATTGAACAAATAGTTAAACACAACATCAAAATTCTTTGATCGCGATGTAGAAGGAGATTGAGGAACTGTCTTGTCAGTAGGCTTTCGAACCAATAATACTTTGCAATATTCTGATTCATCTACTTGATCACAAAAGTAGGGCCATGAGTAATCACTGTCAGCAACTGAAAGTATTCTTCCCTTATTTTTAGTTGCCCAATGATCAAGGTCATCCGAGTAAACACCCTCTAGGCCAGGACTAGTGCCTAACCTAGGAGCAAAGACTGCCAATTTAAGATGTTCAATCAAAGCGATCATATGTCTATTTAATAAACCTAATAATGTCGCCATATCTTCTGTGTGCCTCTGTTTTTGATGTACTAGGATCACACAAGACAGGATTACGATTGAGTTGTCTCTTAATTCGGTCGAACTTTATTGTGTCGGATTGTGTTGATTTTGAAAACCAACTGCGGATTTGCTTTAGCATACGAGCCTCCTTTTGCCTTGTTTGCTTTATGTTTGCCTAACTGTTTTATAAACAGTAATCTTATTTATCTCGATCAAAATTTAATTAATTGATATTGATCTTTTTTTCTTTGCACCACTGGTCAATAGAATATGCTTTGAACTTGTTTACTTCTACATGATCAGAACCGTTACGATACTTTACTTCTCCTTGCCCCCATATGATATCATACTTCGAATGAGACAAAGGTTTTTTAATTACGACATCAATGTATTCTGAATTATCAACGCCTAGTGTTGCAAAGGTCACATACTTGCCTCCATGTCCTTTGTACACTCTGCCGTTTGCAATCATGCCAGCAAACTCTACATAGTCTCCCCATGTGCCTTGCACATACATGCCAGGTACAAAATCTTTACGTGACCACCAACCAAATTTTTTATACTGATACACAGGGTCATCTATCAAATCAGATTTTGATTTTGTTCTTTGAAATAATCCATGTTGCTTGGCTTCATTCTTGTGTACCCATCTGCGATAAGATCCTTGTGCGTGTTTCAAACAGGCATCCCAAAATTCTTTTGGATTGTGTGCTTTTTGATATGCCAGTGCCCAAATCAGTCTGCCAAGATTGACTGCGTGTGCTCTGCACAAACCAAACCCACTCAGCGAATTAAGAGCATCGATCGCTTGTTGTTTTTGTGGATGGTTACCTAGTTTCTTTATGAAGTCAAGTATTTTATCTTCTTTGCGTTTGGCAAATGCTCTGCGATACATATCGGCTTCATAGTAGTCAACACCAATCAATGATGCTATGCGTTCAATAGCATCATCTTCATATACCACAGTATCTGTTTGTCTTTCACGTGACCAATCCATAAACATAGAAGCAGTTTTACGTCCACTGGTAGCAACTGGTCTTATCAGTGCAGTTGCAAACACACAGTCATACACACTGGTTGGCTTGACTGCTTTGAACAGTTTGCTCATAGCAGGTGATTCTGCCTGTGTTACACCCAACACATCACCACGACACAACAACTTGGATGTTTCTTCATCTGTTTCTGGATAGTCTGTAAGAGCCATTGGAGATATATCTACCAACTGCGACAGTCCGCGATTTGCCAGTATGTCTACTTTTAAATGTTCTAAATCTTCAACTTCGTTTTTATCTAACAGTATTTGATTGTCTTGCGAAAACAAACTTTTAGGTAACTGTCTTGTGAACATTAATATACCGCCACAATGTTTTGATATGCATCTTTTTTTGCCCAATAATTTATTTTCTATACGTTTTGCTTCTTTTACATCAACATCATAGTCCTCATATTTGAATCCACGTGGCAAGTTTCCTTTTACGCCTAATCTTTTTAGTGCTTCACGTCTAGCAGACTTTTCTTTGTACATCACATAGTTTGATATTCTTGCACTACGTCCTGGCCATTTCTTAAATATTCTTTCCATAACTTCTTCTTGTTTGTGATGCGGGAAGTCAATGTCCACATCAGGCAAGTCGTCACGTAACGGATTCATAAATCTTGCAACAGGAATATTCCATTTGATTGGATCAACATCAGTTATACCCAACAGATAACATATCAAACTACTGCCTGCTGATCCTCTTGTCATGTGTGGTATATCTGTTGTAAGATCAAGTATGTCACACACTTGTAAAAAATATTGTGTGAATCTTTGATTAAGAATTAATTCAAACTCTTCTGCTAGTCTGTCTTGGTAATCTTTTCCGGGTGGGACTGTTCTTTTAAATCTATCAAGTAACGCCTGTATATCAGTTTGTTCGGACATTGTGTCTGCCTCCTTTTGCCTTGTGCCTAAAGTGATATTTATATTGAAACTTTATATCTGTTAAACAATATGGCGTTTGCCTTCTACTTCAATACCAATTTCGCCACTGTAAAATTTTTGATCTATTTTAACATTGGTATCTTTTTTAATTTTAAACATGTTCTGAGTCACTCCCCAATGGCCTTGGTCTAAATAAAATATTGATGTTCGATGCTTCATTGCAAATCTAAAAAATACAAAGGAATCTTTTTCAACATCAAAATCAAATTTCATCGCTGTATCTTTGTTCCACTCTATGTCAGCAAAACTAGTTACCTCTGAGCCATTTGTTGTGATTGTGCCTTGATTAACATTTACCAAAGCCTTGGCAACACATTCTGTTGTGTCAAACAAATTGTCATCAGCCATAATATTAAATAACTGCACGTTATCATCTTGTAAATCAAACATAGGGTACACTACATTTTTTAATTTTTTTAACCATTCAAGGTCTGCAGACGCACCAGGGTCAATCAAAATATTTTTTTTCGGATGAGGCCAGTTGTTAGGATCAGTATCAAATGCAAAACCTGATTGTTTTTTTGTTACGTGAATTTCTGTTATAAATTCGCCCGGTATTGCTGACCACATAGGAGATTTCCAATTTTTTATTCCATATGGCAAAAATACATTACAACCTTCATCCCATATTCTATCTCCTAGTAACTCATGAAATATTACATCTGGTGTTGGATTCAAAGGACTTTGATACAAATTGTTTACAGTTTCATTTCTTAAATCAATATTTTTATTCATACATTGTTTTGCGATGTCATATGCTTTCTTTGATCCTTCATATGCAATTAAAGACTTAGGTTCAAAGCCTATTGCAATAGAACTTAGGATTCCTAATCCAGTTCCAATCTCAACACAATTTTTATTTTTTAAAGAGTTTGCAAAACATTTTAGATACCACATGTTACGTGGTTGATCATTCATCATTTCAACATATCTTGAAATTAATTTTTTTAGATCTGATTTGCGAGTACCACCTGCACTTGCTATAAAATATTCTGGAACGCTTATAATGAGTTTGTCTAGATCTATTTGAGATGTTGGTGTATAGGGCATTGCCTAACTTTTTTTACTTTTGCGTTTTTTGTTCAGAGATAATTTTTTAACATTCATGTATTCACCACCAACTGGTACATCTTTTGTTGCATTTTGTTTGGTTACTATTCCTACACCGGCCGCTTCATTTTTCTTTTTAGTTTTTTTCTTCATAGAGTTTATAAATTTTCTATATACTGCCGCCGGCCCTGCTTTTCCAGCCGCTTTGGCCCTTTGCTCCATAGCCACTGCCGCTTGTATTTTATGTGCATGTGAACGTCCTGACTTTCTAATTTTTGACACACTTGATCTTGCTGTGGCTTCATCTTTGAAGCCTAGTCCATGTATCGTGCCTTTTGGATCTTCATCAGTGTACAAATCTGAATGTTTTTTTGATTTTCTTTTCTGCCCTTTTTTGCGAGGGATTCTTTTGCCTTCTGTTAGTATCTCATGTATTTTCATTTTTTCTTCTTCTTCCTTCCTGCACAATGGGCCTTCTGTGAAAATCCTTTTGGATTATTACAATTTATTGACTTTTTGTATTTGTCAGACCAACCTTCTATTACTTCCGTAATTTTCATATCCATATTTATTACGATAATTATTAATATGCAAACTTTAAAATACAATGGAATGGAAGTAGAACTTGTAGACGGTATGGGTTCAGATCTATCTGTTGTAAATGCGGCCAGAGTGTCCTTTGCCAAACGCAAAGAAGAACTTACAGACAGTGATGAAGGACTAATCAAATATCTAGCAACACACAATCACTGGTCTCCTTTTGCCCACGCATCAATGCAGTTTAGAATAAAGGCTCCTGTGTTTGTAGCAAGACAATTAGTAAAACATCAAGTCGGTTTGGTATGGAACGAAGTGTCACGCAGGTATGTAGATGACGATCCAGAATTTTACGAACCACAAGAATGGAGAGGCCGTGCTGAAGATAAAAAGCAAGGTTCCTTAGACGTTGCGGTATCAAACAACACAAACATACAGGCTTACTATGCCCAGTATACCAAACAATGTTTTGAGACTTATAAAGCAATATTAGGCGATGGTGTTGCACCCGAACTCGCAAGAATGGTTTTGCCACAATCAATGATGACAGAATGGTATTGGTCCGGCACACTATATGCTTTTGCCAGAGTGTGTGCGTTGAGATGTGCCAAAGACACACAACTTGAAACTCAAAAAATTGCAAACTTCATAGCAGACTTTGCCAATGAAAGTTTTCCTATTAGTTGGAAGTATCTATCTTAAACTATTGCAAATGCTTCGTCAGTATTTTTTTGCCCTGCTAATCTTATGCCCATGTTCCAACTTGCTTTTTGATGTGTAGAGAAAATTAAATCAGAATTAAAATCACATTGTAACCAGGCCATGCCAATTGGTCTTTCCATTTCAAGTTGCAGTTGACTAGCAGTCCAACCACAATGACCTATCAACATTTTATATGTCTTTGGACCTTTGCCATCTCTTATGTCTGTGACGACTTGGATTGATTCAGACATACACAGTCCTTCGTTGATTCTTACTGTAAGATTTGGTATCATATAGTCAGGTGAATGTAAACAAATTATGCCGTTGTGTTGTACTGGCCCTCCATACCAAAGTTTTACACTATGTTCTTTTGGCCAATCAAGTTTGAATTGCTTTGCAACTTCATGCCACTTAGGAGATTCAACTCTTCTGTTTGTGATTACACCCCAGCATCCTGCAACATCATTTGAACACAATGCGATTACAGAGTTACGCCATGGTTCAGTTCTTTGTTGTGGTGGTGCTACTAAAATGTTGCCTGCCTGCATCATAAACATATTTAATCACAAAAAAAGGGATTGCAAAAAAGCAACCCCTTCATTTGATTTTGTGTTTAAAGATTAAAACGTAACTTTAGCACCTACGGCATAGTTGTTTTGATCTTCCTGATTAGCAGTTACGTTCTGCTCTAATTGATATTCTGCATACACAGAAAATGCTCCTGTGATTGCTTTGTCAATACCAGCAGTAATGTAAGTGTCACCATCAATAACTTCTCCATAACCTACAGAGATATTATTCATTGATGCTACTAGTTCGTAACCTTTTGTTTCAGTTCCGTTATCGTCTTTGATGTTGTACATACCAGTAACAGCCGCTGGGCCTACTGCCATTGAGCCTGATACTGCCATGTAGTCAACTTCAGTGTTTGCATTTTTGCTGTAACCAGCATTTACATCAACACCTGACACAGCAAATCCAACAGCAGTTTCATAGATATCAATATCTTTGTTGTTGTCAGATCCGTCCATTTGTACTAGTGTTGAAACACTTGCAGGACCCATGCTAGTTGAATATACCAAAGTGTTTGATAATCTTGAACCTTGGTTTTGATCAGCATTTGATCCATACACATTAAACACGTCAGTTGCACCAGTTACACCAGTGAAGACAGAGTTTTGTCTACCAACACTGATAGCACCTACAGGTGAGTCAACACCCAAATATGCTAGACGTGATGAGAATGTGTCTGATCCAGCATCGTCGACATTTACGCCAACTTCAACATTACCAAACGCATTCATATCGCCTGCTTCAGAAATAGATATACCTACTCTAGAAAAGTTATTTCCAGACTTCCATGTACCGTTTCCTGAAGTGTCTTCATTATAGTAACCCATGTATGATAGTTTACCATATAGTTCCGCATTAACATCTGGCAACGTAACCGTAGTTTCGGCAACAGCAAATGTTGATAATGCAATCGTCACAAGAGCAGTTGCTCCCACATTTTTAAGTAAATTCATTTTGTACTCCTTAATTTACTTTATGCGTTACTTTGTCAGTCTCCCCTCAGTACTCAAGGCCTTAGGGTATAAAACTTTGATACTGACTGAGGGGATTAATTTGTTCTACAAATTATTTAGACTTCCAAATGTTATATAAGACCCAGATAGCAACTAATCCAATTATTCCTGCATCTGAAAAACCGTTAAGAATATTCTGTACATTGCCAATTACATCAATGTTCCCTACAAAAGGAATGACCATGTTACCGAGTAACACTTCGATAACAATGCCCAATGCAATTAGACTAGCACCAACTTCTGCAAGTTGTCCGGCCCAAGTCTTAATTTGTTTTAAGATATCCATAGACATCTCCTTTATTGTAACACACACAAATGACTTGACGTCATTTGTATAGTTGTAATTATACAGTGAAAAGTCAATAAAAACAATACTTTATTTGGATTTGTTGAAAACCTTAGTTGGAGAAGTCTATTTCAAAGGTTTTTTCCGAAAATAATTTTGCAATTACATCAGAAAATTTGTCAGAATCTGCATCTTCTACACGATTGTTAAGTTTAATTTCATACACATAATCTGCTTCATCTGTCACATAGTGATCGACATTCCAACTGTCTACATCTTCATTGACGTAATCTATCAATGCAGTTTCTGTCATAGCGGCAAACAGTCTTGGAACTCTTTCATCCTGCTCTTCTTTGAATATTAATCTTACAAAATTATCGCTCATGTTAATAGTTATAAAGTATCTTGTCTACCGTACCCGAAGTTAGAATTACCTTTGCTCTTACAAAAGTAAAGTTGCCAGTGAAGTTGAAAGCAACTGTGGTTGATCTTACTGTGCTGTCACCACCAAGTGTGGTACCGCTGATGTCAAAAAAATCATTGTCACTTGGTGTCTGAGCCAATGTACCTTGCATTTTAATGGTGCCATCGAACGCTGTGGTATTATAGGACACAGTATGCAAGCCATCAGTTAGGCCAAAATAACCATCTGCTTTGTATTTGTCACCAACAGTTGTACCAACTGTTGTTGTTCCACTCAATATTATTACACTTTGTTTTGGCATAATATTATTTATTATAAAATTACGGGCAACTTTTGCAATGAATTTTTGTTGCAATCCGCGTCTAATTATAGTATATTTTTAATTGTACTTGATAAGTACCTATGTAACACACACAATCCTTAAAAAATTATGTGAGAACTTAGACTATCCGGTACGCACCACTACTCAAGTTACAGTGGTGCGTACAAATACGGGCAAGAAGAACGAGACGAATCTGAAAAGAAAGGTTAAAATGACTGAACTAGTAAGCAAAACAATGAACTATATCATCGAAGAGTCAGAGCATATCAAAGATGAAATTAATGTTCCCAACGTATGTGGAGCATTAGTGGCTGGCTATTGTGTATTTGTTGTGTTTTCACTCTTCAATATCTGATTAATTTGCATATTAATCAATACCTGCCTTAGCCTTTGCTTGACCATATATCTAAATTACATTATAATAGAATAATGCTGGATAAAATATCTTACAACACTCCTAATGGCGAAGTAGAAATTGAAATTATAGACAATTCATTTACCAGACGTTGGTGGCCACACTACAAAAAAATTGAACCTTACATGAAAAATAGTCTACAAGTTTGCCATGCAAATTATATCAATGCCAACACTTTCAAACAAATGAAAGAAGGATATCATAAAGAACGCAGAGCAGAACTGGTAGAATCAATTTGGAAACTAAAAAACTCTGTGAGTCAATTGAACAAAGATGGATACAATTTTCCTATCAAAATAAACATTACTATTGAACAAATATTATCAGAAGCATCACATCTTCAAGCACATTTGAATGATATACACAGATGTTTCACAACTGCTGATCGTTTGCGTGACAGATGGACTGAATTATCAACAGAAACTTTTGATATTAACAACGATGAATTTAAAAGGGCAAAATTTTTATCACACATACATGACATAAATTTTTGTGTCCATGAAATAGAATACTACGTTCCAACTGCAAGGAAATTACAGTATGGTAACATTTCATCCTACACACAGTTCATTGACCCTACAACTTATCCAAAACATTATAAAGACGAACAGTACATAACACTCACAGATGAAGATTTGGATCTGTTCACACTCGATCACGTGGATGTCACATTGAACGACAACATATTAGGCAAGTCTTACATGGTTGCATTTTTGGACGAAGACGATCCAAGATGCCCAGACATTACCCCTAATCAAATAGCAACTGGTGAAATCAAAATAGGTATAGATGATAGCAGAACAAAATTATTTCAATCACGTGACTACACAGATTGGTTCACACAGCATAGAATGAACATTAACAATCATCATGGCTGTATGCCAATAGGAAATATTACAAAAGGAAAAGAGTTGCTCGATGGTAAGTCTGCCACTTTCCAACTTTCTTGATCTAATACAAAACAAGATGCCTGTGTTCAATGTGTATGACATTGGAGAACACCCAGATGTGTTCTGTATTGATATGCACATGGAAAGTGCTGTGATACTAAAAAATATCATACCTAAACTAGGGCCAGTAAAGAAACTGTATCTACTTGCTGGATCTACTTGGACTCCAAACTGTATTGACATTGGAATAGATTATGAAGTTATTCCTTACTCGCATTGGCTTTATTCATGGCGAGGTATAGCAGACAAGGCGCCTGCATATGAATTCGGACCCAAACCATACAAGTTTTGTTCCCTAATAGGAAAAGACAGATGGCCACGAGAAATGTTTGTATCAAGTATTTTAAAAAAATTTCCAAACAAAGATTACATACTAAATTATCAAGGCGAGATGTTAGCACAGGATTCATCTTTGTTGGACAACATTACCCTGTCAAAAAATGAAGTTGTGCATAGACAAGGACTTAACCTGCCTTTTGATTTACTGAACAGTTGTAATTTTAATTTGATATGTGAAACTGATGTAACACAACTAGACTTTTTTGTCACTGAAAAAACTTTGCGATCATTAGCAATAGGTCAACCATTCATTGTGTATGGTCAAGTTAATTTTTACAAAAAACTTAAACAATTAGGATTCAATGTGTATGATGATCTGTATGACACAAACTTTTCAACCTTAGGAGGATTTACAGAAAGAGGAATGAAAATGTTGGCAAGAGTAGAATATTTGTACAATTTAGACTGGTCACAACACACATGGCAGTTACAAGACATACAAGATCACAACAGAAATGTCTTTGCAAATAACCTACAAGCACACTATGAAAAGGAGGTAGATTACTGTAAAAAAGTTTTAAATACAGTATGATACCAGAGATCAATGCAGTACATTTTGAAGCCAGCACTCTATGTGTAGCAGGCTGTCCAGGCTGTCCACGTAACTATAATGGCCACTCTACACGTGAAGGCTATCCAAAACATTCAATGAGCATAGAAGAATTCAAAACAGTTTTTGGTCCCCACATGCACACAATAAGGGAATGGTTATTCTGCGGCAACTTTGGAGATCCGCTGAACTGCCACGATCTAGAACCGATACTGGATTACATTGATCAACACAAACATCAGGATGTAAAAATTAACACAAATGGCAACTACAGAAAACCTGAGTGGTGGGCAAAGTTAGCCAAATATAAAAATGTTGCGATATGCTTTGCTTTAGATGGATCTACACAAGATACTCATAAACTGTATAGACAGTTTACAAACTTTGATAGAATACTTGCAAATGCAAAAGCATATATTGATGCCGGTGGAGACGCTAGTTGGCAAATGATTTTATTTCAACATAATGAACATCAAATAGAAGAAGCAAGACAAATGTCAAAACAATATGGCTTCAATAAATTTTTTACTGTTGATCATGACAGAGATAACATGAGTGTGTTTGATGCTAAAGGCAACTTCTCACATGTAATCAAGCCACAGTCACATAAAGCAGAACGTGATGACGGCTGGCGCACAATTAATAATTTGAAACGTTCGGTTGAATCACGAAGACAGATGAATAACAGCGTGATTAAACACACATTTGATTTGAGTGAGACCGGAGATGTAAAATTTAATTGCAATGTTATTGAAAACAACAGAGTGTATGTTTGTGCCAACGGTGAAGTTTATCCTTGTTGTTTTTTAGGCCTATATCCTAAAACATACGGCTCAGATGAACTTGCTGTGTTCAAAAACTATTTGACATTTGAAAATAATGCAACTAAGAGAGATATATTAGAAATTTTACAAGATTTTGAATTTGTAAAAAACAGTTGGCAAAAAGACACAGTAGAAGAAGGACTTATTAAAAAATGTTTAACTGAGTGCGGCCAATGTGTGCCACCAGAACAGGCTAGTCCTGTTCCTGCAGAATGGACTAATGATCCAGACAGAATATACAGAACTAATGGTATATGGTATCAAAACGGTCATGCACTATCAAGTGAACGCCAAGTTCAATTGAACCGTAGGCAAGATGAGTTGGAAAGAATAAAAGCCTAGTCAGACTCTTTTGGCAAATGTTCGCAAATACATTCTTCGTCACCACACTTAGGACAAACTTTTACTTCTTGGATCGACGTTTGCATTTTTTTCTCCCTTGTTTTTCCAATTCCAATATTCTACTAATTGGAGCATTCTTGTAAGTTGATGTAATCCATTGATTACCAACCCTTACAGGCTTTATCATTTGTTGATGCCTTCTAGTATTTGTATGCCTTTGTTAGCAATATCTGTACCAGCGACTTCATCATCTTCTTGATTTAGTTCTTCCATATCAACAAATTGTGCGTAAGTTGATTTTGTTCTGTTTGTAATAATGTGTGCTTTCAACAATGTTTTCACAAGCACACGGAATATATTATTTTGTTGCTTCATTTCATTTCTGGCAACTTCGTCTCTGTCTAATCCTGCAATAAATTCTTTTGCTACCCATTTATGATCTAGTCCGACACTTTCATATATCTCTTTCTTTTCCCATGGATTTACTAAATTGAATAACAAGTCTGTGAACAATCCTTCTGACCAATCTTCAACCTTATTGTGTTCGCTCGGCGATAGTTTAGGAATGGTTCTATCTGCCCATATTTTTCCAAACTTATGATGAAAGGCTTCATCACTCATTGTGTATTTTAATAATCTTTTCAGTAGAGGATCATTTGTATCTTCATGTGCCATTGCAAATGCACCCATGGCTAATCCTTCAATCAACATCTGCATGCCTACAATTTTTTTATACACCACGTCAGAAGACACAATGCTGTTTAACACTCTGCCCAGGGTTGGACCTACTCTATAAGGTTTGCCCCAACGTGCTTCTATGTATTTTGTAAATCCTAACACATGTCTTGCTTCTTCTCTAGTTTGATTGGCGGCATACTCTTGTGCTCCTGGATCTTTCAGCACATGACATAAACTTGCACTCAAACTTAATGCACCCTGTTCCCCATGCAGTATTTGTGATAGCACCCATCTAAAACTTTCATTGCTCAATTTAATTTTTTGTTTCTCGTCTAGTCTGTCTGCAATACTTGGAATACGAAGTTCCATACAAAACACACGTGGGTCACAGATGTGTTCATTTACAGTATCAAATGGCTCACTGTAATCAATATATTTTGTGTCGTTTGGATCCCAAAAGTGTTTGTGTGTTGCACTTATGATTTTATCAAATGCATCTGATCTTTCACCATACCTATCTTCATCCATCATGGGAATAAAATGATTTGGGTTGGCGGCATTGTATGCAGGATCCTTAGTCATGCTGTTCTTGCCATCCTGTGACATTTGATATGCTTTATTAACTTTGAATGCTTGATCTTTAACAACAATCTTTGCAAGTTCTATTTGTTCTTTTACTGCCATACAAATATTTATTTTACTTAAATTTATTCCAATATGCAAGTAATTGTTTTGCCATTTTATCGTGCCATGTGTGATCTGCTACATGATGGAAAGGAGGATCCCAATCATTTATGTTACCATTGCGTTTGCCATAATCAGTCATATCCCATTCAAGCAATCTATCTTTGTGTTGATCAAACATATTAACCATGCCAAACACATCAAGATAATTTTCCCATTCCGGACTAAGTCCCCAAGACCAACAATAGTTTAGATTTAACAATTCACAAGTTTGTAGCACTGACAGTTGACTGTTAATACACTCTTGTGAATCTCTTGTATCATCATAGTTTTCAAAATACCATTCAGCACCTTTGATATCAGCAGAATTATATTGATCAAAATGCTCTAGATTAAATACAGGTATGTCAGTGTTGTCGTCTACATTGATACTTTCCGACATCATTGTGTCTACACTTTTCATAGCAGTGGTCAATCTCCCGCCTGTAGTAAATTGGATATAGATAGCATCAATGTCATCATGTCTTTTGATGGCTTGAAAAAACTGTCTTGATATCTGCATGTTAGATGCTGAGCCTTGTGCATAATTGACAGCATCTGGTATTTTACTAACAAAATGATTTTCATCATGCCACTGCTTTTGCCAACCAAATCTACTCTGGTAGCCTATTGTTACTTCATTGACACAAAAGGAATCACCACATATAATATTAGGCATAAAATTAATTATCTTTGCTCTTGACAGTTAGGAAATAACTGTTATAATTTAGGCATGGGAAAACATTTAAAAACATCAATGGATATGAAGGTAATAGATTATCTAGCAATAGAAGTTTATAAACTTGATCCAGAAAATGCTGTGCTGAAAAAGTTTTTAGGCATGGACAATTTCGAAGGTACTGAATTACAAAACACAATCAGAGAATTTAAGAAAACTGGTAAACATCCAGACCATTACAACACAGATGGCACATGGAAAGCACCTGGTGGTAGAATATCCTACGAAGAGTTTATTAAAGACACAACATGATTGTTATCGGCGATATTATGCTGGACAGGTGGGTCGAAGGATCTACAAAACGCATATCGCCTGAAGCACCCATACCTATTTTAAAAGAACACAAACAACACGAAACACTTGGCGGTGCAGGCAATGTTGCCTTGAACTGTTCGCATCTTCGTATGCCAACAACATTGTATGGAGCAGTTGGTTTTGATAAGTCAGGAGATGTTGTAAAGAATCTTTTGAAAAAAACTTATATACATTTTCATTACATGCCGTGGATGGCCTGTGCTAAGACTACAACCAAGACTAGATTTGTAGAAACATCTCCAGTCTTTCCTTTTATCAAACATGTCATGCGTTGGGATGATGAAGCACATTTTATTAATAAATTTTTTGCAGATGGTTTGATGAAACATCTAACAACAGATGAGCCTGTTATCATATCAGACTATGACAAGGGTGTAGTAACCAAAGAATTAATGCAGAGGATACATTCATGGACACATTATACATTTGTCGATCCCAAACAGGATCCAGAGGTATATCGAGATGCCTTTTTAGTAAAACCAAACATGAAAGAATATGTCAAGTGGAACGGAAGGTTTGATCCACAAAGTGCAAATGCGTTTAGAAAAAAATACAACTGGAATAACTTGATTGTGACAGACAGTGATAATGGCATACACATGATAGATGAACATGGAAATTATTATCATGCCACAACAGATTGTGAAGCAGTGGTTGATGTTGCGGGTGCAGGCGACACAGTAATTTCTGTGTTGGCGTATGCAATATCACAAGGTTGGGATATGGTTGATGCAGTACGCATGGCAAATGAAGGAGCAACGGCTGTGGTACAACGTGCAGGTGTTGTGCCTGTTGAGATACAGGACTGTATGAGTACAGTCACATATGATCCCGATGATGATGTTGTGTTTACAAATGGAGTGTTTGATATACTACATGAAGGGCACAAACAATTATTACAATTTGCGAAAAAGCAAGGTAAAAAATTAGTTGTTGGTATTAATTCTGATGCTAGTGTAAAAAGATTAAAAGGCAAAGACAGACCAATCAATAAACAAGAACACAGAAAAATGATGTTGGAAATGTTGGGAGTAGCAGACGAGGTCATTATATTTGATCAAGATACTCCTATGCAAATAATTAAAAATTTACGTCCAAACATTATAGTCAAAGGAGGAGACTATCAAGTTGAAGATGTAGTGGGACATGAGATAGCACATGTAGAAATATTTCCAACTGTGCGAGGTTATTCCACAACTGATATAATAGCAAAATCAAAATGAACATATTAATAACAGGAGCAAATGGTTTTATTGGAAAACATCTTGTAAAAAGATTATCTAAGAATCATAATGTTACAGAACATGAATGGGGAGATGAGTTGCCTGACTTATGGCAATACAAAGCAGTGATTCACACTGGGGCAATAACATCAACCACATATAGAAACGTGGATCAAATACTAAAACAAAACACTGAATTTACCAAAGACATAATTCAAAAAACAACAGAAGTTGGATGTATGATTCAGTATTC
>CEUO01043067.1_pt1 | contig 21925 bp, 6 predicted proteins | sample 531391 | NCBI WGS metagenome assembly CEUO01 (sample SAMEA2622799, study PRJEB7988) | marine metagenome | isolation source: saline water (ENVO:00002010), including
TAATCAAAAGGCGTTTTAATAGTTTGTGTTTGTAAACCATCAGTAACGGAAAAAACATCTACATCTGATATAGACGTACCTCCATTAGCCGCCACATAAAATGTAGAGAACTTAAAAGTTTTCTTTAAAAAGTCTTGGCAGTGTGCCAAGTTTGATACTAATAAAAATAGTATAATTAATCGTGATAATAACATAAGCCTGATTTATTGTTAGTTTGCATTTTACATCGTGTCATATCGGGTTTAATATGTCTACATCTTTTCTTCTCGCCTCCTTCTGTTTTTTCAGTTTTCTCGTGAATTGTACAGTAATTACCCCCTTTTGTTTTTATTTTTTTTCCACATCTAGTTACACCGTCGCTTTTTACAGCTGCGCAGGTTATTGTAGATTCTGATCTACCTTTGTTTCTTTCATTTTCTTGATCTTTTAAAAATCTTTTTTCTATTACTTCAATGTCTTCTTTTTCCTTTTTTTCTTTTATCTTTATCTCATAATCTTTATTTGCTGACAAAACAGAGTCAACTTTACTACGATCTTCCTTACGTAACTCTAATATTTTTTCAACTCTATCTTTCTCGTATTTAAGTTTTTTTATTTCTTCTTTACTTAAACCTAGATCTAATAATGTTTTTTCTTGTTGAGATTTTTTAAGATTATATATTTTGTTTTCTGTACTTGGTCTTTTCTTTTCTTTTTTAACTGTTGGTTTAACATATCCCTCATTAGAAGACAAAACAGAATCTACTTTAGTAGGATTATTTTTGTGTAGTTCTAATATTCTATTAACTCTATCTTCTTCTTTTTTAAGTTCTTTTATTTCTTTATCTTTTAATCCTAAATCTGATAACGTTTTAACTTGCTCATCTTTACTATAGTTATATAATTCTTGTATTTTTTCTTTTTCTTTATCTACTGGAGCTTCATATCCTTTATTTTGTGTTAAAATAGAATCTACTTTGGAAGGATTATTATTATGTAACTCTAGTATTTTATTAACTCTATCTTGCTCATTATTAAGATTACGTATTTCTCCTTTATTTAAACCTAAATCTAATAAAGTTTTTTCTTGTTCATCTTTATTATAACTTTTTATTTCAGCTTGCTTTTCTAATTTTATTATTTCTTCTTTTGATTTTCCTGGATATTTTTCTTTTAATTTTTCTTCTATTTTTTTAGCTTTTTTGATCTCTGATATTTCTTGTTTTATAGTTATCATTTCATCATCTTGTACACCTAAATTCCATCTATTCCAACCTAAAAACAAAGCAACACGTTGCCATGTTTGATTATCACTATCAAAAGCTTCTTGCACGTTTTTCATTTTATTATATAATCTAGATAGTGGTATATTGGTTATACCCTCTGTTATACTAAACAAACCAGAATATAAAGGATTATCTATATCGGTTTTAGACATGTATTTAATTACGTCGCTATTAAACTCCCATGTTTGTAAACCTCCATATATTTTTCTAGCTTTTATACCTATAGGTGGAGACAAATTTAAACCTTCTATTAAAGTATAAGCATGATCTGGACTTCTTTTCTCCTCTTGTTCCATATATTTAAGTATCATATTTTTTAATGTTGATACTACTGCTCCAGCTATACCACTACCTCTAAGAATAGTGTCTAACATACCGTTGATTGTATAGATTTTTTTCTTATGAGCTTTATCTTTCATAGCCTCTTCATCTTCGTCGTCATCAAAAGCTAAAGCAAATAAAGCTGATTGTAAGGCATAAAATATAAAGTTTTGTACCATACCATAATAAACTATTTTAGAAACATTAGCTCTCCAATCACCTCTACCGTTGGCTAAATCTAAACCAGCTTTTTTGATCATTCTCATATATTGCATAGGTGTATTCTGGAAAGCTAGTATAAGTTTACCCAACACAGAAGCTTGCTGCATTGATATTCTATCTGGTCTAGAAGACTGTTGTGCTTCTTCAGCTACTTCTTGTAAATCTATAAAAGCCTTATCTTCTGCTTGTTTTTGTGACAAACCTTGTTTTTTATAAGTATTAACTCTATTTCTATAAAACGTAGCACCACCAGAGGCAATAGCAAAACTATCCATTATTTGTGTAGGTTTAAAACCTTTTTGTAATAAATATCCTATAGCAGCTCTAACTGGGTTTTTAGAGTTTTTTATAGCTTGCATCATTTCAGCGGCATTAACGTCATGCTGTAATCCTGATCTTCTTTGCTTTAACCAGTTGGAGTTAAATATCAACATAAAGTCTTTACAGAACTGAGGTAAATTAGCAAACGCTGCTGCAGCTTTAACTGGATTATTGTCATGCCAGTTCACAAAGTTAACCATTGATAATCCCTGTAATACTGCTGATCTAATATTAACAAACATAGTTGTACCAATAGAACCATTTATCCAGTCCATGAAGTTATTGACTTGACTATTATTTCCATAACGTCTATTAGTGCCATTTTCCATTCTCCATAATATATCTTCAAGTGCTTCTCTAAATGATCTTCCGTATGTGGCTTCTATCTTGTTTAGATTTTTCTCAGAAAATACTACGTTTTTATTATCAATCCATTGAGCTAGAAATTTTTCTCTAGCGGAATTTAAAGCTTCATTTATATCATAAGATATAGAACCAGCTAACCAAAGTTCACCAGGCGCTGTATATTCTATTTTACCATCAACTATATTGTAAACACTATCTGCAAATCTTTTAAGTCCAGGTATATCATCAATTGATTCTAATAATGTTTTTTTATCTGAATTAGACAAACCAGGTACATCATAACCAGCTTTATCCCACAAATAAACTCTAACGGCTTGTTCATATTTGTATTCTGTTCCTGGTATTGTTTTTCTTAGTTTTGTTTTAATATCTGGTGTAGATTTTTTTAGTAACCTTATATCATTGGTAACAGTTTGTTTAACTAAATTTAATGCTCTTACGCCTTTAGCAAAAGGATCAAACAAATTGTCTTTAAACCACTTGTGATGCTTTTCGCCTTGCTTACCTTTACCAAAGAAACTATAACATAAACCTGCAAAATCTTCAGCAGATGGTGGTATAAAAAATTTAAATTTACCTTTACCTTCGCCTCTTATTCTAGCTTTAGCAGCTGAAAATTCTTTTTTAGCGGCTATACCCTTTGTTTCCTCTACTATAATATTAAAATCTTCGTTTAAATCTATAGAACCTTCTTCTAATATGTTATTTATACGAGAAGCTCCATCTCTACTAAAAGATATTCTAGCTTGTTGAACTTTTCGTTTAACATCAAACTGCTCTAATATATTATCAACGGCTTTAACGTTAGCTAAAGAATCATCAGCGAAATAAAAATCATTATATCCTTCTCCCACTTTATCAGCTATCCATAAAGCTTTAGCATCAGCTGTACTATTACCTAAACCTGTTATGTTTTTTAAAGGTATATTTAATCCTTGTGATTTTAAAAACTCATGTATACCTTTTTGAGATCCAGCTGGACGAGCTGTTAACACAAACATATTTTTTGGTCCAAACTTTTTTTGTAATTTTAAAGCTTTATTAAATAATGGAGCTGTTTTAGCGCCAATAACTTTTTCAAATTGTGAAAAATCAAACTTATATCCTTCTTTAGATAAAGTTTCATAATTCTTAGCATACTCTTCCGCGTTTAAATCTCCCTTAGTTCCATCTGGAGCTGTGAATAAAACTTTAGATTGAGTTGTCGCTAAGGTATCATCAAAATCTAAAACGCTAATACCTTGTGGTTTACTTATTCCAGCTTTAGATAAGTTTATACTTTTCTTAGAGATTTGATTAGACATGTTATCTTTAGAAAAATATAGACTATTATATATATCGTATAAGTTTTCTGTCTTAACTATATAATCTGAGACGTCGTTTTCAATATTACCATCAGCATCCATATCAGCTGTCACGTGAAATATATTTTTTCTTCTAGGTCCAGCAAACTTGGTTAATCTAAAAGTTCCTTCTAAGCTAATTTTATTATCAACCATTTGACCAGTCTTAGGATCTTCTATTTTAGAATCTAAAAAATTATCCATTAAAAACTTAGGACCAAAGAAAGATACATGAGAGTCACCAACTAAGTCTATAGACATATCACTACCATTAGAATATACATGAGACATTATTTCTCTATTTGTAGTAGCTGAAGCTCCTATATGTTCGTTTTTTTCTTTTATCTTTTTTATAGTTATAATAGCAGCTGCTAAATCTAAAGAGATATCTAACTCTTTAGCTCTTATCTTTGTTTTTTCGTTATTTTTAACTTTTTTAAAAACAGATTTATAATCTACTGTCGCTTCCCAACCTGACACATAATTATTATATTCGCTACTTTCGTAATACTCTTTATTAGATACTCCTTTCTTTTTAGTAGGTGGATTATATTTAGTTGGTATTTGGGTTTCTTCTGTTAAGTATAACCATTCTAAAGAACTTAAAGATCTTACACCCTCTATAACATTTGTTTGTAGTTTACCTAAATGAAATAAACTTACATCATTTATTTTGTTGTTATTGTAGCCTTGTTTAAGTTTTAAAGTAAAATACTTTAATACAGCTTTATTGCCCTTGTTTATATTTTTTATTTCTTTTGTATGTTCTTTTAATTTTTTTAATTTATTTTTTAAACCTTTTTGAGATTTAATATCCATTATTATTTCTTTTACACGTCCTGAAAAAACCATAGGTTGTGCGTACTTAAAATATTCTGATTTTATATTATTATCTTTACAAAATTTTTCCTCTTTTGAAAGATTTACTTGACGATTATTTAATTTCTTTATTTGTTGAGTATGACCTTTTGGGTTTATAGATCTTGTATTATATGTCATTTCTCCTTCATACATAACACTTCCAGAATCTTTAATACCAAAAAGATGTTGAATGTTTTTTGAATCTATACTTGGGTGAAAAGTTGAACCAATATCCATTGTTTGTTCTACATGATCAATTTGAGTTTGATTAATCGTACCGTAGCCGTTACCAGCGTCATCATATAATTTAGGACCGATCCATACACCACCTGGAGTGATTAATTCTTTTATTGTTGAAGGAGTAGATCCAGTTTGTTTTATATCTTTTTGGTATCTTAAACCTTGAGGTAAATTTCTATTTTGGTGTAAAGCAGTTTGTTCCACGATATTTTCAACAGAAGCGTCTACATAATCTATAGCGTCAGTATAACCAGCAGAACCATAGTTTCGTAACGCGTTAGCAGCTTGGTCGTTGAAGATTTCTCTAGTGATACTTGATCCCTTTGCGTCTTTAGAAAACATTAATTCAGATTTACCATCACCAATCAAAGCTATAACATCAAAAGGATTATCACTATCTTTCATAGCATTTTCTCTTATGCTTTGATTAGCTGTGATCATAGCTGACTGTAAAGCTAACGCTCTAATAGCGCCATCAACAGACCTGTTATTGATATTTGCACCTACTTCTTTTACTCCAAAAACATTTTTAAATTCACTAATATTTATATTTTTATTTTTAATTTGAGCAGCTAAACCTTGTTTACTACCAGTTTTAGACATAGAAACTCTTTTACCTTTAGTATAAAAAGGTTTTAATAAAGTTGGAGCAACACCTGTAGCTTTACCACTAACAGTAGTTCCTTCTGGTAACATATCTATAAGTTGTTGCGCGTTTTCATTTATAAATTTTTGAGCTTTAGCTCTTTGTTTAGAGTCAAGATCTTTATTGCTCGTTATTTTATCCGCTGATATACCGAACATGTTACTCACTTCGTTTAATACTTCTTTTAAAGGGGCTTTTTCACCTGTTAAAAGTTTTTTAACGCCTTTATAATCTAAATTTTTTAAATTTATATTAGCTTTCTTAGTAGTATTCTCTATTTTATCTTTTACTTTTTGTTTTACTTTTATCGTATTTAAAAATCTTTTTGTTGTTTTTTGTTCTGTCTCTATCCCAACGCCTTCGTCTCTACCCATGACATCAATTAAACCAGGATCTGTATCATATGGAATAGTGTTAAGTAAAGCGGTTTCGTCTTTTATTATATCTAATACGGCTCCTTCTAATGGAGACGTTTTACCGCCGAATAACCAACCGAATAAACTTTCGTTTTGAGCTGGATTAAAGTTTCTACCAAGTCGTTCAGCTGCGTTTTCTTTAACCATTTTAGTGAAATTTTTCATGGCTGTTTTGTTATCTAATATCATTTGTGGTATACCTTTACTTACAGCCATTTTTCTAATAGAACCATCTAGTAAATTACTATCTTGAATAGTCAACCAAGCGTTGGTATAGTCTTCACTATCTTGAAAATCTTTTTTAGTAATATATTTACGCGCACCGCCACCACCTGGGCCTCTTACGAACTCATCTAAAATACCTTTAATATCCCCTTCAGTATCAATATCTCTCGAGTGATACATTTTTGTTTTTTTCTTTTCTTCTTTTTCTTTTAACGCATCTAATTCGTCTTGTATTTTTGCTTCATCAACTAATTTTCCTTCTGCTCCCATAACACCAACATCCAAAATAGCTTTATTAATATAATCTTTTTCAATACTATGATTAAAATCTTTTATAAAATTATATACTTGTCTACCTGTGTTAAATTTTATTTTACCTAACCTACTGTTAGGATATTTTCTTTGAAAATGTCTTCTAATAATATCCCCTATTTTTGTTAAAACATTTTCATTAAACTGCAAACTACCATCGAGTAAACTTTCTGACATAACGGTTAGAAGTTCTTCTCCAAATTTCGCATTAGGAACAAATTTACCATCTACCATTGTACCATAAGTACTCATTCTTTTATTAAAAGCGTCTCCACCTTTACCTCCTAGTTTGTTAATATGGTTTATAAGTACATTTCCTAATTTATCTCTAAGATTTTTACTTTGACCAAAAGTTTTAAACAATAAAGCATGTAGCGTTTCATGAGCCGCTGTTCCTACCATTTGTTTGTCAGCGTTTAAATACACTGTAAAGTCACCATTAGGTTTTTGTACAAAAGTAGCAAATTGATTACCAGCATCAGCGTTTCTATCTGCATTTTCATCTATACTTTTATCAATACCTGTTAAAACTTTTTTTAATTGTTTTATTTGTTTTTTTGTTAGTTTTTCGGTTTTTAAGATATTTTCAATTTCTGCTTTCTCAGCTAATAAATAAGCTTCTGTTTCTAAAAAATCTTCATTTAATCTTGTTTCAATCTCAGCCGAACTAACTTCAACTATATCGTGATCTACACCTTTTCTTCTTGCTAATCTAGCAGCATATCTTTTAGCGGCTTCTTTGTTTTTCTTTTTTCTTTTTTCTACTTTTGTATTAAAATTAGATTGTTTTAATTTATTATTTATAGCTTCTATTTTTTTATCTATCTCTTCGTGTAAAGCACTATCTGTTTTTTCTTTTTTATCTATTAAGGTTTTTTTATCTACTAACAATTCTAGTTCATTATTACCTATATCTTTAGGTGATACTTTTATAGCATCCGCTAAGTTAAGAGCGTATTGTTTACCTGTTTTTAATTCTTCTAACAACTTACCATATTCTTTCATAGCGACTTTATCTTTATTCGCCTTAGCTTCTTCTAGTTTTTTAGTATAAATATCAATTTTACTATTAAACATTTCTATCACCTCATTGGTGTTTTCTCTAAAATCTTTATAAACAACATCTCTTGCTGATCTATAATCGTTTGTTAATTGAAGAGGAGATAATCCACCACCTAACATAATGACTCCAGCGAATGTAGCTTTTTGGTTTTCTATATCTGCAAATTCAGCTGTGTGTCCATAACCATAGGCGTATTTCATTAAATCGCTAAAAACTAATTCAAACTCTTCTTCCCCAAGTTCTCCAATTATGTTTTTCATAAAATTTAAGGTAGCGTTTCTTATTCCATTAAAAGAAGCTTTTTTAGATAAATCATTAACGTAGGCTGCTATAATGCTTTTAGCAATACCTCCTTTTATGAAGTTTTGATCTGGCATTATCATTTGTGATACACCAGTTATAGTTGATAATATATGCGCAAATGTTAAAGCACCAGCTCCTTCTAAACCCATTTTCTTTGCGTCTATATAATTAGTATATATTAGTTGATGATAAGCTGAATCCGCCATTCTCCATTTAGTTAACCATCCTTGTGCTGACTTTGATAAATTTTTACCTTGACCTATAAATCTTTTATAAAAACCAGAATACATACCTTTAAAATTCCCTCTTCTAACGTCACCTAACATAATCGCGGTAAAAGGAATAACATCAGCGAATAAAGACCATTTTTTACCTCCTTTTAAATAACTACCTTCATACATAGAAGTTTCAGCACTACCAAAAAAGTTACCTTGTTCGCCACTTCCAAACATGCCACCCATAATGTCGTTTATTAAATCTAAATGTCCGTAATAACTTGTATTTTTCCTTGTTTCATTCCAAGGTTCATAAGCTCTATGTATAATATCATAACCCATTGTAGCTAATCCTCCAAAGATATTACCAATTCCATCTTTAAGTCCTACAAGTAGTTGTTTATAAAACTCAGGACTAGTTAATGGTTTCACGAAACCACCATCTATTTTGTTGGTTTCTTTCCATTCTTGTATATTATCTGTTAATCTAAAATTATTTTTAAAAGCCCCGTCTAATACATTCCAATTATATTTTTCAAAAATTCTATCAAATTCTCCACCAGATCTTTCCCCGCTTTCATCCTCTTCACCTACAAGAAAATTAAACTTTTCTTGCAGCGTTGAAGCTTTTTCGTTATTTGTTTCTATTTTAGCATTTAATTTTTCTTGTTTTGAATTAAGAACTTTTATTTTTTTAATAGCTTCACTATAGTTATTAATTAAATCTTCGTTTTCTTTTCTAAAATTTTGATATTCTTCGAGTAAGGTATTATAATCATCTATATCTACATTTGAAGGCGCCATGCTAGGTAAACTTCCTGAATATTTGTATGCTAATACTTGTGCATCTAATTTTTCTTTTAATGCAATTAGTTTTTCTTCGTATTCAGAGTTTGTTTCTGAAAAAATTTCTATTTCTTCAAATAAATTAGGATGGTTTTTATTTATTTCTTCCATTATTACTTTCTGCTCTTCTTCCAGTTTTAATTTTTCAACCTCTGTATTCTTAACATCAATCTCAAGTTTTCCCATCTCCTCCTCTGTTTTATAAAGATCAGTGGTAACGTTTTTAGCTTCTTTTTGTAATAATTCGTTTTTTACTGTATTTATAACTCCTTCTTTTTCATTTAAATCCCATATTAGTTTTCTTTTGTTAGTAAAATCTTTTTCGTATTTATCTGCTTCGTTTGGTAGTAGTAGTCCTTTTAAAGTAACTCCAGCTAATGATTCTACTGCTTCCCATGAAAGATTTTTTAATAATATCCTCTTATCGTGTCCAGATAACCATCCGTCAACCCATACTGGTTCTCCAGTAGAATATTCATAATGTCCTAATGGTGTTAATTTTTGATATATTGACGTAGTGCTACCATGTTCTTTTTTCGCTTCTTCTTTTATTTTGTTCATGTAATCTTCGTCTAAAAGCATTCCCGTGAACGTATCTTCTGAAGTTAAAAGATACTCTATAGCTCTATTCATTATCTCTTCTTTGGCTTTAATCTCTTGGATTACGGTTACATTTTCTCCCCAACCTCTATCTTTTGGTGGAGTAATTCCTCTTACTGAAAAGTTTTTATCATATTCAGTTATATAATAATTCATTGCATTTTCCCACTGTGGAGTTCCTTCTTCAAAACCGTCTTGAATCAATTTGTCTTTCCAAACATCTTTCATTATACTTATCTCTTCATTATATCGCTCCAGTATATTATCATTTTGATTAGCATTATAAATCCACGTAGCATTAGGATCGTTTTCGCCTATAATAGTATTAGTGTCATCATACCAATTTTCTTCTAACATGTTTAATTGTATCGAAGCTTCATAGTCTCCATTACTAGCCGCGTGCAATAAGTCGTCTTTTTTTTGTTGTCGTTCTTTTTCGTTAGGAACGTCATGTATAACACCATTGCTATCAACATGACTTAAGTTTGAGTTTTCAAATTGTTGAGTTAGTTCAAATTGCTTTTTACCCCATTCTATTTGTATAGCCTCGTCGTCGTAGCCTTTCTCTTGTAGACGTGCCATCTCTCTAGAATTGTCTATAAATTGAGTTAAACCATCAATAACTAAAGAGTCAGATGTTAAAATAGAATCTTTATTTGTAATATGATGAGCATTAAATTTGTATTCGTTGTTCCATCTATCAGTAGCGACTACTACTTTTTTACCGCCTTCTTTAACTACTTTAAAATTTATTTGTGGATCGTTTAAGTAGAAGTTCTCAAACTTTTCTTTTAGATTTTTTGCTGACTTTGGTATTTTAAGTTTCTGTCTAAATGTTTTTCCTGAAAAAATATCAACATCTTGAGCTGTTATATGTTTTTGATAATTCGGTTCTTGTGGATTGTTAGATTGTAATATAGGATGTCTTTTTGTAGCTACTCTTGCACCATGCTTCTCGGGATCCGGTACTAAACCAAAATCAGTCCAAACGTGCTCTTGACCGCCGCCAAGAGTCATATCGATTGTTCCGTCTTGAGTCAAAGCATAAACAACACCCTCGTAATCTTTATCTACTAAAGGGTTTATAAATTTATATTCTGGTTGTCCACTCTGATTTTTAGTTTTGTGAACAACTGGAGAAAGTCCAGACTCATTAAACGCAGCTACATCGAAACTAAAATCTTCTCTTTTCCAACCAAATTTTTCTTCTGCGTTTTTCCATATTTGATCTACATCAACAGCGTCTTTTCCAAAAACATTATGATTAAAATTTATATAACTACTATCTTTTGGTAGTTTATGTCTATATCTAGGATTTGATTTTAAATCTTCATGTAGTCGTCTTTTATAATCTTCATTATTTTTAATAAGTTCTATCCACTCAAGGGGATCGCCCTCCAGTCCGTAGTCCGCATGAAGTTGTATTAAAAATTCTTTATCCATTTAATTAGATTTTTTTATAAGAGTTTGGGTCAAAATCAGATTCTTGAGTATTAGGTTTTTTAATAAAATTAGAACTGACAACTTGCTCAAAAAAACTAGTTAACCATCCAGCCCATTTTTTTTGTAAATCTTCTAGCACAATAGGATCTTCTTCAGCCATGTTTACGTACTCATCAAAAATAGTAGCTTTTTCTTCTAAACTTAAAGCTGTTAATTCAATCTCATCTAACGTACCATCAGCGTTAGTGTCAGCTGGGTGTATATAAGGTAATTGTATATTATTTAACTCAGGGTTTCCTTCTATAAAATCATCTCTAAAAACTCGTGTACCAACCATAGGATCGTTAATTAAAGCACGGAAGTTGTCTTTATTAAATTTTTCTATATTATTAGCTAAAACATTATCAGCTAACATTGGATTCCAATCTTCTCCGTCTTTGGCTTTTTGTTTAAAAACGTTTAATTCATTAGCTATTATATTTCTTTCGTTACTTTTACCGTTCTTAACTATTGTGTCACTTAATTGATCTAATGAAATAAAACTAGTGTTAACACCCGTGGTTGAGGTTGTTTTTTTAAAAGCACTCCCATCTTTAAAAGCAAAAGCACTACCGCTGTTTTCTGTAGGTATTTTTAAATTAACTTTTAAATCATCAAGATCTCCAACAACATTAATATCTAAATCAAAATCGTTAGATATAACCTTACTTAATATCTCTTCGTCTCTATTGTTTATACCTTTAGTAATTAATCCTTCTCTACCCATTTCACCTAAAGTTACAAGTTGGTTTTTTAAGGTTTGTACAAAAGCGCTAAGATCACCCATGATCTTCATCGCTTTATTTTTTTTAATATTACCTTCTCCATTAGGAGCTTTAACGCCAGCATGATATTCTGGTTTTAGTTTATTTTTTACAAAATCCACCACAGTGCTGTAAACATTATTTTTATAAACACTGCCTCTAGCGCCAGCTTCTTCTGCTGCTTTTCTTATAAATTCACTCATTTTTTTGTTTTTATTAAATATTTTATGATTACTCTGGAAGCCTCGTTAAACCTAATTCTTTTAATCTTTCAGGATCATTAAGAATTTTTGCTAATTCTGCGTTAATATTACCACCACCACCGCTACTGCCAGATGGTCCAAATTTTCCAAATCCTGTTATTTTACTTAAATCTTGTTGTCCTTCTTTATCTATTGATCCTTTAGCTGTTTTTCTTAATTGTTTAGCACCAGCATAATCTTGAACAGCTGCACCAACTTGCTCAACGCCTGCATGTATTTGCGCTTCGGCTGCTGCTTTTTCAGCTTTAGCTGTAGCTAATTCTTGTTGAGATAATCCCATTAATTTAGTTATTTTAGATTGCTCTTGTCCTCTGCTCCATACTTCACCTTGTCTTTCCATACCTTGTAGTCTACTGGCTTCTTGTGCTCTTAATTTTTCATTAGCTGCCTCTTGTTGGCCTATAGAAGCCGCGGCTCTTTGAGCGTCTAGAGAACCTTGTCCGGCCATAGCTTGCGCTAACGCCGCTATACCACTACCTCCAGCGGCTCCTCTCATTTCCTGCATAACATTAGCTTGTTGTTGCATTTGTTGTTGTTTTGTAAACTCAGCTTCTTGTTTGTTTACAGTTAAATCCTCCATAGTGTTTTCCATATCTAAATAAGGATTACTTGTATCTAAACTAGCAAACATAGCTTTATTTTGTTCATATTCTTTTTTAGCTAACGCTGCTTCTTCTTTAGCTTTTTTAGCTTTTATACCACCGTCAATAGCTTTAGCTACACCATGCACACCTTTAAGGGCTGCTCCCACTGCTAATACGGTTCCTACTGCTACAAATGCCATAATTTATTTGTTTTTATTGTTAATATATTTTTCATATTCATTATAATTTAATGCTACTATTTCTTTTTCTAATTGTTTTACATTTTTTATATTTGAAGGATTTTTATGCGTGTTATACCACAAAGAATCTTCATGAGCATATAAAACCCTTTTAATGCCAGGCGTAGATTCTATATAACATGGGGCTTTATATTCTACAACTCCATTCTCGTCAGCTACTGTGACATGTCCTTCTAACAAAAAACACATGTGTAAATGTTTGTGTATAGCTCCTATAACAATTGTCCCTTCATACATTTTCATTTCTCTTATATAGACCTTATCCATGAAAAAATGTTTAATAGGTATTTTTTTACTATTGTTTACAATTGGGTTTTCTTTTGTTCCTGCTATTATAGTTTCTCCATCAGCTATAGCTTTTAAGTTATTCTCTAATTTAGTTACAACTGATTTAAAATCTTTAGATATTTCTGTTGTTGATTTCTTTTTTATATTATTCGACATTTTATTTAATTTAACTCTATTGATATATAGTTACACTTTTCGTGTTTTATTTACTACTATCGAACGTATCTACACCCACGCTAAATATTTCCGCCTCTATAAGTGAGTCATTAGCGAGTTTTACATCAGCATAATAACCTAATATACTACTTAAGTTCGCTTTGTTATCTTTACTAAATAATATAAATTTACTAGCGGTGTTTAAAGTGTTAGGTAGATTAGTATCCACAACTATAGTAGGAGATGTTGTTGTTGGGTTTGTTATTGTTTGTATTGCTCCTATTTCTGTAACGTTGTTGTTGTTAATAGTAAAACCACCAGAAGACGTTGTTGTAACATAGTAAGCCGTATCTCCTACTTGACAAGACACGTTTAATGGTGCTGAGAATGTTAATGTTAATGTTGCCATGTTTTTTAATAAATTACTTGTTGTATAAAATCTTCTAAACGTATTAATATATCAGATGTAGCGTTAGCTTCAGATATATTAACGTAACCTTGAACTAAAATGTTAGCACCGCTAACAGAAGCTTGAATATCTAAAACTGTCCCCACGTTGCCACTAAATGTTAATAAAACATCATTACCTATCGTTTGAGATGAACTTAAAGTTACTTGTGTCAAACTATTAACAGAGGAAACTGTAACCGTGCCTGACACACCAGTCCCTGTTACGGTCATACCAGAAGTAATACCTCTAGTTGTATCTAAGGTTAACGTAGTACTAGAACTTATACTACCATTTGTTAATATTTCAACTTCATTTAAACCATCAATATGTCCAGTTTGTGTTGTAAGAGCGTTAGTAGATGTTGTATTAGGTTGTTGTCCTACGTCTCCACCACTTACTGATAGAGCTCTAACTTTCTTATTTGGAGTTATAGTAAAATCAAAACTAATTATATTAGAATTAACTTCAAAGAAACTAATTTTTGTTCCGGCTGGTACAGCTACGGCTTTAGACATTACTACAGCTCCACCTTCTTTAACGCTCACAACAGTTATACCGTGTGTTGATGTTTTACCATCATTAACTAATCCTAAGATAATATTCATACCTACTCGTATATCTTGAGATTTATCTATGTTTATAGTAGTTGAAGATACATTCTCATTACCACCTATAGCCGTAAAAATTGGGGTTGTGCTGCTTCCTAGTTTACTTCTAGTGAAAGATTTAGGAAATTTTAGTGTTGTTGTTTCTAAAGTTCCAAAAATATCAGCAGTATGAGATATAGGCTTGAGAGTTATAGTATGCATACCATGTTGCGTTATCATAGCCTCGCCATGTCCATCTAAGGTTGTTGGAATAGTTGAAGATGGACTTCCTGCAGCTGATAGTAAAATATCATATCTAACATCGCTATCAGAAGAAGGTATCGTTACAGAAACAGTATCTTTTCCATTAGAATCTAAAGTTTTTGCAGCAGAAGCAGCTAAAGGATCACTAGTTTGAAAAGCTTCTGTTTCAAAGTTATAATAACCATTACTACTAGCAACAGTATCACTGCCGGTGTTTTCTTGTTTTGTAAATTGTATTTTATATTGAGTACTAGGTGCGCCTGCTACGTCTATATCAACTGTTTGAGCTAAATAAGAAATATCACTTGGGTAACTCATGTGAGTAACAGCGTTAGATGTAGCCGCTGGAGTATCTATAATATCTGGATTTATATCTATTATATGGTTAAGATCAAGAAAGTTTATAGGATCAGTAGTTCTTGCTGTTTCTTGAGGAGGAGTATAATAAACTTTTAAAACAAACTTATCTATTAATCTATTACTAACATATGTAGGTGTTATAGAATAACTATAAGCATTTTCATAAGATCCGTTAGTGTTTAAAAAGCTAACAGTAGGTTCACCATAGTGATAACCGCTATCAGAATCAAACTCTATTTGAACAATCTTTGTAGTTGTTTCGTCGGTAGAAGTACCTGTGAATTTATATATTCCTGGTGTATTAGCATCTCCTGTTTGCACATTTGTTTCTGTTATATTATCTAAATTAGAGATTGTTACAGATTGATTGCTATTATATACCCAATGAGCTCTAAGACCAACATTCCTGTCATGTAAAGTGTGGGCCACGTCTTCGTCTATATCTATATAATAAGTTGTATCACTAGTAGGACACGTAAAAGAACCATAAGTTATTGTAGCTCTGACTGTATTAGCTGGATCACCTGCTGTACCTAAATCAGCAAACGCAACTTGTGTTATAGGTGAATCTGCGTTCCAAGAACCTGATCCAGTGTTCCAAACACCTGATCCTCCAGACGTTTCGGTACCGTTACCTATTTTAAAATTACCCGCTGATAAAGCGTAACCTGTGTAAATAGAATTTACAATAGGGCTTATTGTTAAGTTAATAGTACTACCAGCGACAGTAGCTCCAGCGTAATTACTTATTGATGATTCTGTTACAGTCCAATGGCTTTGTTCTGTTGTTATTACAGACGCTGAATCCCAAGCGGAACCGCTACCACCATTGTATGATGACGAAGTGTTATTAGCAAATTTTGTTTTTATAATCGGATTGTCTGGTGGTGTACCGCTACCTCCTCCAGCGAAAGAAAAAGAAGCATTACCTAATCCTTGTACTGAAAATTCAGCTTCATCTATATTCATAGTACTACCACTACTAATAGTAGCGTCACCACATATAGCTCCAAACCACTTGCATTCTTTGTCTTTAAAATCTATAACACTACCTGTTTGTTTATTTGTTGTTATACTATCAACATACCAACCTGTTTCAGCTGTTAAGTTAAAATACTCGCCATCAGTTAAATCACTTAATGTGTTGCCCGCTGCATCATTTTTAGTTGTAGCTCCTGTTGCGTTATCCTTGTTTGTTATTTGTGTTACTTTGGCTTGAGTTCCTTCATAGTTTATAGTATTAAAACTTTTAACTGCTTCTGGTTTATCGTTAAAAACTAAAGTAATATTTGATTCATATTGATTATTATTATCATAACCAGCAGATGCATCTGATAAATTACTATAAAAATTATTTCTAGGTATAGTAAATTCTAAATCTTGTGTAACAAAATTAGCTTCTAAACTTTTATCTAATGTTAATTCTAATGCACTTATAGCTTCTATAGTACTACCTTTTGTAACACCCGTCCCTGATACAACCATACCAATAACCAAACCATCTACACTAGACATGTTTATTTTTGTTGCAGAAGCGCCTAACGTCCCGTTAAGAGTTATAACCGTGTCATCATGGTGTTTGTATATCTCTCCATTTTTAAACGTATAATACTGATTATTTAAACTTACACCTGATTCTGGATGAAATGATTTAAAACTAGACCAACCGTTAGATTTTTCGCTATAACTTACAGTAGTTAAAAACTCAGGTGCTATTTGCTGTTTATGGTATTTTCTAGAGATAGTAACATTGTATTCATGTTTTCTTTCATCATAAGTACCTTGGACTGTATCTATATATTTTGTTAAAGTATCAGCAAAATAATCTTTCATACCTAGGTTTGATATTGATCTAATACCATTAGGTTCTAAAGCTAAAACCTGTCCTCTCATAGCATCAGCAAAATATAATTGACCTGGTGTTGCGGCGAAAGATTCTGGATTTGTAGATATACCAAAATCACCTTGATAAGGTGTTACGTCACCAACAACAGCATTACTAGCTACTAATTGTGGTTTACCATCAGCGTTATATAAGGCGTCTTTATTTGTTACAGCTCTTAAAACTTTATCTTCACAAAACATTATTAATCTAGTAGCTCTATTATATAGTTTTTGTATACTACCGTATACTGGGTTTAAATCTTTAGTTATTTTCTCTGCTTGTATAAATTGATTAGTGTTATTAACACCGTTTATAGAGTTATATATACCAGACCATATTAATCCATGTTTTCTTTGTTCTTCTCTTATTGGTTCAGCTAAAACAGAAGAAGCTTTAACTCCATTGTCCATTTGAGGCGCATTAAAGTCATCTCTAATTCTATCTGATTCAACTCCATTCCCAAAACACCAACAATTATTCCAATCTAATATTTGTTCTTGTCTCCATAGTTTGTAATTATTATTTGTAGTGCTAAACCCGCCATGTAATTTAACTGTTGTCGCTGTGGCCGCAGAAGCCCCATCAGCTCTAGCTGTTAAAATATAATTATCTCTTTTTGTAAATGTTAGTTTTTCTTTATCAGCTATAGAATAACTGCTAGGTATAGCTGGAGCAAATGTTATTATTCTGTTGTTCCAAGATTCTACGGTATGCTCTTGAGCTACTAAACCAGTAGAGTCATCATAAGAATTAAAAGTAGCTCCTATTGTTATATATTCTTCATTTGTATTTTCTTCTAAATTTACAGGTATTAATCCACTTGCTTGATAATAAATATCTAAATCAACGGATTCTTTAGGTTCTGTTTCCCATATAGCTGGATTATCTGAAAAAGTATCCTTATAAGGATCAGATGCTATAGTGAAAGGTCTTCTTATTTCTATAACATCAAAATCTCTTAAGTCATGTTTCAACGCTCGTCTATCGGTAGTAGAAGCGGATGACGTTCCTGTGCAAGGATTATAACCACTAGGTCCACTGCCTATTTCAGGTTCGCAAAGAATAGTCCAACGTTGACGTAAATTATATCCTAAATATTGATTTTTATCACTACCTGTTCTAAAGTTACGTATACCCCAAGCACCAGATGATAAAGTTGTTAAGTTTTGATGAAATGGACTATTTTTCACTGGATGACCTTGACCCGTGAAGTAGTGACTATATTCTTTAACAGTATACTCTGTTTTATCTGGATCTCTTTGAAATCTAAATTTAGTTCCAGGTTGAACAAGTTCAGCTATAAAAGCAGAAGCATTAGCGAAATCTTGATTTCCTGTTACGTTGTGAATTTGATGTGGATTATCAGTATCAGCTGGATCATCATATCCCATACCCGTCCAAGATATATCCATTAAACTATGATTAGGTCCAAAACTATCAGTCCATTTCCAGATACCTCTAGAAACTTGCCCGCACTGTGTCTTCATATTACTAGGTTCACCACCAGGCGCTCTACCACTATCAGCTGAAGCATAACCACCACCCGCTTGTTTGAAATTGTTACTATAAGCCGCGTTAGGATGCAATCCTGCTAATTGTCCTGGAAAATCTTTAACATTGCCAGTTCCACCTCTTCTACCAGTTAATGAATAAGCACTACAAGCGTCTATAAAAAACGTTCTTTGTTGAGCTACTTCTTTCCAAAAATTATCAGCTCTAGGAGAGACATGAAGTTCGTCTACAGAATCGTCATCTATAGGATCACCCGAACCACCTGTTATACCATATGATGAGTTTTGTCCACTAACGTTACCCCATGTGTAAGTTGGTGTGTGATGTGAATGCTCAGTAGGATGTTCTCTTCCACTAGGATTTGATGCAACACCTGGTGGAGTTGTAACGTTGCTTGGAGCGTGACCACCTTTTTGATAAGACCAGTAATTTAAAGGATTTTGTTCATAATAATTATTATTTAAATAACCAAGTTTAAAAGAGTTACCCGTGAACATTTCATTACCATTATTAGAACTTAATAATACATGACTATTTAGTATTTCGTCTTTGTGTATTTTTACAAAAAACCTACCATCAAACTCAGGTCTATTCTCTATTTCACGTTCTATAAGTTCTAGTCTTAATCCAGATGTTCTACTCGAGTAAGAGTCTTGCCCACTGACAAACCTCATGTCTTCTTCAAATCTTCCTTTTACGCGTAGTTTATATGTATTTTCACTTTCATCTTTAGATATTTTAGTTATTTCGTACTCTTTAGAAACTTCCCCAGAATTACCATACATTTTTAACCAAAATGAATCTGGTGTTCTTAAAAGTAAATCGCTAGTCATTCCTGCTTGAGGTGCTGTAAAAGCACCAGTATTTGTTCCATCTGGAGATCTACCAAATACACTTTCAAAAGTAGGAGCATGTATTGTCATGAAGGTTGTTCCTGGTATAGGAAAACCACTACTCATAGAACCTATTTTATCATCATTTGTGTTTAACATCGTACCAAGACTCTTAGCTTCTGTTTTAATAAAATCTGGAGCTTCATTTTCTATGGCTAATATTTTATATCTAGCTTTATCGGTTACAGGCGTACTAGTACCATGTGCTTTTTTTAAATTTAAAAACGTCTCTTCATCTACTTTATTTCTTTCTGAAGAAGGAAAAGAAATCCATATATTACCGTCAGCGGCCTCATACCATCTGTCCATAGCCATAGTATAATATTCTGTAGTAGGTTCTTTAACATACCAAGAAAAATATTTAGCCCAACTAGGTATAACTGTGTCTTTAGCTAATTGTACTTTTAATCTATTTTTACTTATAGATAAATCTTTCGGAACGTGAATTGATGCGTTTTTATTTGTTAATATAGGTGTTTCTCTACCATAATTATCACTAAATACAACTCCAAGTTGATAAGTTCTCATTGATTTTACAGAAGGATCAGCCATGTTAACGTCGTTATAAGGCTTACTATCTAAACTAACGAGAATCCAAGGGTCCCAAGATACTGTATAATTTTGAGTATAATTCCCATATATCAATCTATTAGCGCTAATCTCTTGAGCTATAGCTTTTCTAGGTACGTTATCCCAAGGTCTTAAAAGCTGATTAGATGGAACTAAAGCATGCACTAAATCTGTTTTAACTTCATAAGAACCTCTTCTAGGTGTAGAAGATGAACTGTTTAAAGTTAAGTCTGGCCAAACAGGATCTATATCTGTAGGTTTTATAGTTCTTATAGTATATACAGTTGGATTATTTGTTTCTTTATATAATAAATCTATTTCTACAACGTCTTCAGATTTAGCTCCAGGTTCAGGAAAATAATGTGTTAATCGTAAATCTCTAAGTTGATTTCTCATACCTAGATTATGTCCTTTTTTAGGTTGATATTCAAATCTATCTGGTAAAAAAGCTATTTGAGACCAAGGGGCAAAAGGAGAGTATTCACCATCTTCATATTTATATCTATAAGAAAACCTAACAAATTTAAATTCAAAAAGAGGATCTTCGTCTTCTCTTCTACATAACCATTGTTCATTTATATCATCTAAATCTCTAGATATAGATAGTATAGTTATAGTTATAGGATTGTTAGCATCTCCAGCTAAAGAATTAGCATTGGTACAAACAGAACTTGTTACTATAGCTCTAACTTGATAATCATTAAAAGAAGAAGCTGATTGTGATGTTTCATTAGTAAATATTAATTTATCACCAACTCTAACATCCCAAGCGTTTGTAAAACTTATATCTAAAGAGTCGCCACTAGTATATATATTACTAGAAGCATCATACCATTTTTTAGCAGTTCCATATTCAACATAAGTAGGATTAGCTACTGTTGAACCCGTTGGTATTCTATCATTTTTAGTTCTAGACATTTCCAGTTCTATAGGTTGTGTAGGGGCTTTTTTGATAACTGTAATATGTTTTTCTTCAGTATATACGGCTTTCTGAATAGCTGCGTCTGTAGCTATAATATAATTACCATCTTTCTTTTCGTCTAATACTAATCTAGTATGAAAATAATCTGTATCTCCTTCAAAGGTAACGTTAGTTGGACTACCAGTAGCAAAACCAGTAACACCGCCTCCTACTAAATATTCTTCACCGCCAGTACCTTTAATAGATCTAGTAATATTTATTTTTTTAGGTTCTGTATAACCGTCAGTCCAATAAAGCATATCACCCATGTGGTTTATACCTGTTATCTTTTTATTATAATCGAAGTTTAAAACTCTCGGAGATGAGAATTTAACGACATCGCTAGAATCTATACCTGTTGCTGGTGTAAAATCTGCTCCATCTTTTTGAAGAAATATTTTGTAACTAGTGTTACCTGAATTATATATTATATCTTTAACTGTTATACCATCTTCCTTAGTATAAACATTATTACCAGAACCCCAACCTGACGTTTGGTCACTCCAAACACTCATACCTATTCTAACTCCAGTTTTATTTATTGAAGCAGAAGATAGATGAGGTATATAAAGAAAAGCATCACTACCGCTAGAAGCGGCTGAAGCTTGTTCATTTACTTGATATATATCAACAAAAACATATCTAAGTTTTTCAGATACAGCGTCGTATTCTATAATATAATCTTTTTGAATATCTAGAGTAGCTCCAGCGTTGCCAAGCGTATTATTCACACCGGCTGCAACAAAATAATATATTTTATCTTTATCTGGAACGGCGATAGAACCAACACACGTGGCTTTATCAGCAGACAATATAGAACTATACACAGGGGTTGTGCTAGAACCGTACACTTGATTCATAGCGTACTTTTTAGTGTTACCTAATAAAGTTTGAGCTGATCCAATATTTGAACCATCTGATGTGGAGATCTGTATGTTTAATGCGTCTTTATACTGCCCGTTAGGAATTAATCTCTCATCGAGATCCTTATTCATCTTGGCAGCTGAAAAATTACGTTTCAACTCTGGCATATCCTTAATGTTTTATAATCTTAGAAGAACCCCTAAGAGTTTGAGTTAC
>CEUO01012377.1_pt1 | contig 21921 bp, 23 predicted proteins | sample 531391 | NCBI WGS metagenome assembly CEUO01 (sample SAMEA2622799, study PRJEB7988) | marine metagenome | isolation source: saline water (ENVO:00002010), including
TTTTTAGCGGATAGACAACCCAAACAACCTCTTCCAAGAGGGTCTGAACCTAGAAACCAATTACGGTAAAATCCAAGGATTCTTTCCGCTGGTTGTCTGATAAGACCTTCTGGGTTATCTTTCGATTTCTTACCCAAAAGTTTCTTATCAGCCGCTAATTGCTTAGCGATATTTTCTAGGTCTGCCCAAGAGTATGATTTACCATTCTCTAAGGCACCCATTATAACCAAGGCTTGTTTAGGATAACCTTGAAGATTATCCAACTTTTTAAAAGTATAGGTAGTACCTTTCGATACTTTTTCTACTTTTTTATCAACCGCTTTGGTTATATTTTTGGAAGTTGGTTGGTTTTTTATAGAATTAGTCTGTATTTCCATAATTAACCTCCAATTTCTTCTTTCTTTTTAATGGGAAGGACTAAAAATAATCCCTCACCATTATCTTTATTATATATAGAGTTTATCCGAAAATAAACTACTATTTTAGCCTATTTTAAATTAATTTAATATTAGGAGATCCGGATTGATTAAAAATCAGTTTTAATCGCGGACGCGCGCGATTTCTAATAGAGTCTTGACGGACGATTTTCGATAAAGGAACCTTAAACCAGTCGCTTTTGACACTTCGCGGAGGTCCTTAATTCGGCGCATTTCGGTCTTCGGTCCGCGGCTTTCAATCCGGTATAATTTTATACACAACTCTGGCCTCCAGTTACGCTTTACTGGCTAGCGACAAATCCTAATTGTCAGTTATACAATCATAGGCATCACCTCATAATATTGTATTAGTCTTCTATTTGTATGTCATCTGCATAAGTTTCCTCAGCGATGTGACAACTTAGATCGTGATATTCTTCACATATGTCTAAGATAGTCGCATCACCTAACTTACGCAATGACTCAGCAGTATCAGGTACTTTTAAGGTACAAGTACTCTTAAAAGTAATAACTACTTTTGCCATAGTCATCTCCTTTTGTTATATTGGATTATTCTTCGTGTAAATGATCTACGAGTTGGACTAAGCCATATTTCTTAGCTTCTTCCTCACTCAAGTCCAGATTATAGCCATACACAACACCTTGGTAAAAACCGCAGTAGTTGCAATAATGTACAACTGAGTACGCAGGTTCACTGTTATACTCAGTTAACATTTGTTTACCACAATCTGGACAAGTAGAGTCTTCAATAGAATTACTCATATTGTCCTCTTATTGTTGGTGGGACGTCCATGTCCCGGTTTATTATCCTTACTTGTTAGCGTTAGCTAGATCAAGTTTGTAGTGTATGCCACTAAACAAACGTTGTCTTTTAGGACCCTCTGATTTTTTAAGATCAAAGTAGTACTTAAGACAAGCTTTAGGTGCTAAACGGTACTTGTCAGAGTAACCATCTATACCACCCTCAGCATGACGTTTGTTGAGCTCATCAAGGTACTTCCAAAATGCCGTGATAGACATAGTCGTATCAGACATTCCGTCAGCCTCAATAGTCTCCCAAAGCTTGATAAGTTGGTAAGGAACGAATTCCAAACTCATCTTACCAGAAGCCTTGAGAGAACTAGCGCTCACAAGCTCGATCGAACCAACACCAGACTTAGCGTAAATTGCCAGTTTCATAGTGTTATCTCCGTCGATAATTATACTAGAGGTCCTATTACTAGGTCCTATTCCTCTAGCTTACTTAATTGCTCAAGAACATTCTCTTCTTCTGGATTAAGAGAAGAAAGAGCCTCTTCAAGAGCGATGAGCTCTTTTAATAGCTCATCAATGTCATTTATCATGACACACCTCCTGCTTACGCGTTATGGTTATAATTCTAGATGATAAGAACGTATTGTCTTACCAGTTACCGTCTATAACATCTTGAACGAGTTTATAGACTTCATATACTTCTTCATACGTAAGTTCGCTAGGCTTACGAATGCAGACAGTATACTTGGAATCAGGTACTCTCTCATGTAAAAGGTCAAGAGCCTGCCTTAGTTTAGTTCTAGGATCCGCCATCTCTTCTTCCTCCCGGCTTATCGCCTATGGGCCTCTTCCCTGAGGACTTGTACTATTAAATGTAATGTCGTACGAACATGATCTTCTTATCTTCATCAATACGCTCGATGTAGACCTTCCAATCACGTAAGACAGACTGTATCTGGTATAGCGCCAAGCGTTCATGCACTCGGACTACATAACCAGTGTCAGTTATTATCTTCCACATGTTTATTACCTCCTATTTTTGTTGTTTTAACCTAAAGGGCCCCGGGGGGCATTATTAAGGATTTCATTTATTCTTCTACTAACCCAGTTTTTGGGGAGGGGATCTTTTTGACTTCTGACAAAATCCGTAAAATAATTGTACAAATTCCGAAATAAGTGTTATAAATACTCATATGGCAAATGGTGGCAAAAGACCTGGAGCTGGTAGACCAGCAGGGTCAAAGAACAAGAGGACTCAGGAAATCCAAGATCGGTTAGACGACCTTGGCGTAGACCCTATTGAAGGTTTAGCAATGATTGTTAAAGACCCGAACAATAGTTCTGAGTTAAAATTTCAATGTTTAAAGGAGCTAGCACAATACGTCGCGCCGAAGCGTAAAGCTGTCGACGTGAACCAAGTGTCAACAGGAGAGATGACAATCGAGGTTGTCAAATTCTCAGACGATTTTGAAGATCAGAATACCACATAACTGGAAACCAAGAGACTATCAACTTCCACTTTGGAAGTTCTTAGAGAAAGGTGGCAAACGGGCTGTAGCAGTATGGCACCGTCGTGCTGGCAAGGATTTATGTTCCATTAACTGGTGTGCAGTATGCGCGTTAAAGCGTCCAGGACTATACTGGCATCTCTTCCCTACCTATAACCAAGGACGAAAAATAGCTTGGGACGGTATGACCAGGGACGGTCGTAAGTTCATTGACCACTTTCCAGAAGAATTAGTAGCAGCAAAAAATAATACTGAAATGAGATTAACCTTGAAGAACGGTTCAATCTATCAGGTTGTCGGTACAGATAACGTTGACAGGTTGATTGGAGCCAATCCTGTAGGTGTAATCTTTTCAGAGTACTCGGTCCAAGACCCACGGGCCTGGGATTATATCAGACCTATCCTTGCAGAAAATGAAGGTTGGGCTGTGTTTATCTATACAGCTAGGGGCCGTAATCACGGGTATGAACTGTATAGTATGGGACGTAAAAATGAGAAATGGTTTAGTCAGAGTCTGTCGATCGACGATACACGGGCTGTGACCCAAGAGGCAATTGACGATGAACGCGACGCTGGAATGCCTGAGGAGATGATCCAGCAAGAGTTCTATTGCTCATTCGACGCTCCTTTAGTCGGGTCGTACTATGGTAACCCAATGGCAAAAGCTCTGGCCGATAAGCGAATTGTTAAGGTACCGTACGATCCGCTATTGGACGTGCACACCGCCTGGGACTTAGGTATGGGAGATTCTACTAGTATTATCTTTTACCAAACTGTCGGTTCTGAGATCAGGCTTATCGATTACTATGAAAATCAAGGGGAAGGCCTAGCTCACTATATTAAGACATTGAGAGAAAAGGACTACGTTTATGGGGAACATATAGCACCGCACGATATAAAAGTTAGGGAGATGTCAACTGGGAGGTCTCGTTTAGAATCTGCCCGAGATTTAGGAATCAAGTTCCGTGTCATTCCTAACCTTAGAATTGAAGACGGGATTGAAGCCGTAAGAACCATATTACCTAGGTGTTACTTTGACGAGGACAAATGTGCTCACCTTGTAGAAGCTTTAAGACAGTACCGTAAAGATTTTGACGAGAAGAATAAGTGCTTTAAGGATAGACCCTTGCACGATTGGTCTTCTCACCCGGCCGATGCTATGAGGTATCTGGCCCTAGCTATTAGAGATAGACAGAATAGTAAGATGAAGAAGCTACCTAGACAAGCAGACCAGGAGTATCAGATATTAGGATAAGAGAATTTATACCCACGGACGTACCTCAAATGATTGCTTTGGGAGAGAAAATGCATGCAGAGTCTAACTTTAGAGACCTAGACTTTGATAAGGAAAAGCTTAAAAATTTAGGCTGGCACGTAGTCAATGGTGAAGATCGTTACTTTGCTTGTGTAGCAGAAGATGAAAATAATTGTATATTAGGTATGTTCGTTGGGCTAATAACAGAGTATTATTTTGGTAATGACCTTATGGCATCCGATTTATTGGTATATGTCGATAAGTCTAAAAGGGGAGCCATGGCGTCCGTAAGAATGTTTAAGGAGTTTGAAAAATGGGCAAAAAGAAAAAACGCAAAAGAGGTAAGGCCGGCTACTAGTACCGGTATCGAAATTGAGAGGACCAAGAAATTGTATACACATTTAGGATATGAAGTTTCAGGTAATACCTTTAGGAAGGTGCTTTAATGTGCGGCGGCGGAGGAGGTTATACTCCACCCCCACCACCACCTCCAGCTCCTCCACCTAAAAAGGCGGAAGTGCAAAAACCAGTTGCAGATTATGCAGCTATTGAGCGTAAAGCAAGAGGTAGACAATCTACGTTAATGACTGCTGGTAAAGCTCAAGGTTTAGTAGGTATGGAAAATATTCAGAAAAAGAGATTAATGGGAAGTTATACTGAGACCTAATGGAAAAGAAAGTAGACCACATTATTAAGCGTATGGGTCAATTAGAATCGATGCGTACAACCTGGGAGCCACTCTGGCAGGATTGTACTAACTTTGTCAATCCAAGACGTGGTGACTTTTCTATTGAACGAGGTAAAGGAGATCGTACACGTTATGACTTAGTGTTTGACTCTACAGCACCTTTAGCAAATGAACAGTTAGCTTCTGGTTTACATGGCTTTCTTACATCAAGTTCTGAGAATTGGTTTAGTTTACAAATTCCAGCTATGGATGATGTCTTACCACACTCAGTAAGAAACTGGTTACAAGGTACAACTGAAACATTATTTGATGATGTATTCAATGCAGCTGGTGGTAACTTTACTACGGCAGTTCATGAATTATACTTAGACCTTGGTTCGTACGGTACAGCAGTTATGTATGTTGAAGATAAAGCCGGTGGTCCTATAAACTTTAGAACGTACCACTTAGCAGAGTGTTTTATTGCTGAAGATTCAGAACATAAGGTAGATACACTGTATCGTAAGTACAAACATACAGCAAGACAACTAGTACAATTATATGCAGATAGACTACCACAAAAATTTATAGAGAATTCATACAAACAACCACACCAAGAATTTACATGCATACATGCAGTCGAACCTAGAGACTCTTATGGTCCTGGTTTAAAGAGTGCAACTGAACTACCATTTAGTAGCTGTTATGTACTAGTTGAAGAAAAGATATTATTAGCTGAATCAGGATTTAATGAATTTCCTTATATGGTCCCTCGCTGGTCCAAAACTGCTGGAGAAATATACGGAAGGTCTCCAGCAATGACTTGTTTACCAGATATTCGCATGGTAAATGAGATGACTAAAACCGTTATTAGGGCAGCTCAAAAAGCAACTGATCCACCCCTTTTAGTTCCTGATGACGGTTTTATGTTACCACTTAGAACAGTTCCAGGTGGTTTAAACTATTATCGTTCTGGTACACAAGATAAGATTGAGCCTATTGCTAATGCAGTAAGGCCAGATATTGGTTTAGACTTTATAGAAACTAGACGTGAACATATACTTAAGACTTTCCATGTTGATTGGTTACAAATGAGACAAGACGGTCCACAAATGACCGCAACAGAAGTATTACAACGTCAAGAAGAGAAAATGAGGTTGTTAGGACCGATGGTTGGTCGTCTACAAACAGAATTCTTAGGACCTTTAATTGATAGAGTATTTGCTATCATGGCTAGAAGAAATGCTATTCCAGCAGCACCACCTGAAATACAAGGTCAGGCGCTAAAAGTAGAATATGTATCTCCTGTAGCTCGTGCTCAAAAAGCTCAGCAGATCTTTAATTTTAGCAGGTTCTTAGAACAGATGATACCGTTGGCACAAGTTAAACCTGAAATATTTGATAACTTAGATGCTGATGGTGCATTCAAATGGGCGCATGGTACGCTTGACGCACCTATCGAAACTTTGTTAGATGATGAAAGTGTTGCTATGATGAGAGAACAAAGACAGCAACAACAAGAAGCTATGGCACAAGCAGAACAAGCACAGCAACTTGCTGGAGCTGCTAAAGATGCCAATGCGGCAGGACTACTAGGTGGCGAGGAAACCTAAACTAAACGAATTACACGATTCTTATCGCGCCGTGTTCAACACCAAAGACGGTGAGCGCGTGCTAGAACACCTAAGTAAGGTATGTTTCTTAGATGTAACATCCTTTACTCCAGGTGACCCACACAGTACATCTTTTAAAGAAGGACAAAGAAGTATTGTACTACAAATCCTGAAGTTCATTGAACGCGATCCGAAGGAAATATTGCGATTAGTCGCAGGAGAAACTTATGAGTGAAGAGGCAACAGGGTCCGCTGAAGCTGCTACAGAAACAGCTGTAGAGTCATCAGTCGATACGGGGAGCTCGGTTGATTGGAAAAATGCATTACCAGATGATGTTAAAACCGATCCGAGTCTCGCTGATATTAAAGATGTAGGAGGACTAGCAAAGTCTTATATACATGCCCAAAAAATGGTAGGTACTGATAAAATAGCTTTACCAACTGAAAATGCAACACCTGAAGAAATGAATACTTTTTATGATCGTTTAGGACGACCTAAAGAATATGAGTTTACTAAGGCTGAACTTCCAGAAGGCATGGACTATAATGAAGACATGGAAAAACAAATGAAAACTCTTATGCATTCAGCTGGTTTAACAAATAAACAAGCTAATGACTTAAATAACGGTTATTTGAAATATATGTCTGAACAATTTACTAACCAAAAAACTGCTGATGAAAATCAAAAAGCAGAATGGTATAAAACACTAAAAACTGATCTAGGTAAAGCATTTGATGAGCAAGTAGACCTTTCTCAACGTGCTGCTAGAGAACTTGGAGGTGACGATTTTTTAACATGGCTAGATAATACTGGTCAAGGGAATAATCCTATGTTTGTTAAAATGTTTGCAAAAGTAGGCCAGATGATGGCTGAAGCTGGAGCAGAACCTGGCAAACCTCAATCTTTTGAGATGACGCCGGACTCTGCTAGAGCGGAAATTGCACGTTTACAAAGGGACCCTAATTTCATGGAGCAATATAATAATAAAGAGACTGACGGGCATAAAGAAGCCGTTAAGAAGTTTGGTCGTTTATTTGAGTATGCTTATCCTGATACAGAGGTGTCAACTTAGATAAATACAGGATATAATCCGGATTAACGGGTAGCTCACAGAGTCCGTAACCGAGACCCAGGTATAGGGTAGTAGTGGTCCGAAAGGGCAACCATTGCGATAAGTTTAACTTTTGAAGGAGGACAATTATGTCAGTTCAAATTACTACCGCTTTTGTGCAACAGTACAAAGCGAATGTTGAACACCTCTTGCAACAAAAAGGTTCGCGCCTACGTCCATTCGTAAGAGTCGAGTCTCAGAACGCTGAGTACGAGTTTTACGACAGAATAGGTGCTACTAACGCGCAAGAAGTGACTGGTCGCCATCAAGATACTCCACTTATCACAGTACCACACGATAGAAGACGTGTCTCACTACGTGACTTTGATTGGGCGGAATTGATTGATAGAACCGACCGAATCAGATTGTTAATCGATCCAACTTCTCCATATGCTCAAAACGCAGGTTTTGCATTAGGTAGAAAAATGGATGAGATTATAATCGCAGGTGCTTTTGGAACAGTTTACACTGGTAAAACTGGAGCTACATCTGTTACTTTCCCAGCTTCACAACAAATTGCTGTGAACTATGTTGAAAGTGGCGGTGCTACAAACTCTGGTTTAACTATTGGTAAACTTAGAAGAGCAAAACAAATATTAGACCAAAACGAAACAGATCCATCAGATCCTCGTTACATCATTTGTACAGCAAAACAAATTAATGACTTGCTACAAACAACTGAAGTAACTAGTGCTGATTTTAACTCTATTAAAGCTTTGGTACAAGGTGACGTTAATTCGTTCATGGGCTTTGAGTTCGTTAGAACTGAGCTCGTCGAAACAGATGCTAGCTCTTATAGAAGAGTTATTTGCTACTCAAAATCTGGACTATTGCTTGCAGTAGGTGCAGATATAAATGTAGACATCGGTCCTAGACGCGATAAACGTAATTCAACTCAAGTTTACTGTTCAGCTTCATTCGGTACAGTCCGTATGGAAGAAGAAAAAGTACTTGAAATTAAATGTGCAGAATAGGAGGTAGACAATGGCTGTAACAACTCAGAAATCAACAGAGTATACTAATAGCACTGCAGATCCTATTACTACTCAAGCAAGACCGGATGAAATGCATGGGAGATTAAGAATTATGTTCTTTACTCATGACCAAGACGGTGCTGGAGACGCAACTTCTAGTGTAGCTTTAGGTAAGCTACCAGCTGGACGTGTGCGTGTCTTGACTTCTCTATCAAGAGTATATTGTAATTGGACTACAAGTTCAGCTACATTAGACCTTGGTTTTGATGCTTATACTAATGCGGATGGAACTGCAGTAACTGCAGACCCTGACGGTTTAATTGACGGTTTATCTGTTGATACTGTTGGGTACTTCACATTAGAAGGAGCGCTAGCTGGCCTTAAAGCTACTGGCGGTACTTATACGTTTGACAGTAAAGACGGTGTTGTGATTAGAGCAACATCACAAGATACTGCAATCGCATCAGGTGATGACCTTGTAGGTTATCTAATCTATGTTATAGATTAATATAAATAGGGGAGCCTTCGGGCTCCCCGCTTGGAGGTAAAATGGCAACAGCATCAGCAGACATTAATATCGTAAACAGAGCTTTAACTTTGTTAGGTGTTAATACAATTACTGCTTTAACTGATTCAGATAAGGCAGCTTCTACAGCTTCTGTATTATGGGATGATACAAGAGCCGCAGTTTTTAGGGCACATCCTTGGAACTGCTTAACAAAAAGAGTAGCATTATCAAAAGACTCATCATCACCAGCTTATGGTTATGATAACAGATTTCAATTACCAGCAGACTTTTTAAGACTTATACAATTAGAAAATGCTACGGATAACTATCAGATCGAAAACGATTTTATTCTATATGACGGAGATACACTTAACGTACAATATCTAGCCCTAGTTACTGATGTAACTAAGTATGATACACTATTGATTGACGCACTTGCTGCTAGGTTAGCGGCTGAATTAGCTCAACCACTACTACAAAGTTCTACAGCAATGGACCAAATGTGGAAAATGTATGAAATGAAACTTAAAGAAGCTAGATACGTTGATGCTCAAGAAAACTGTCAAGATGTAGTCGATGCAGATTACTGGATAGATTCAAGAGGTGGTTTATTACGTCCTAATATAGAAACACCGCCAAGGAGTTAGAGTGGCAAAAGTTACGCCAATACAAACTAACTTCACAGGAGGAGAAATTACTCCTAAAATGCATGGTCGTGTAGACCTGCAAAAGTATGGTGCTAGCTGTAAAACCCTTAAAAACTTTATTTGTTTTCCTCACGGTGGAATTGTCAAAAGATCAGGTACACGGTTTGTAGCTGAATGTAAAGACAGCGCAAACACTAAGAGACTTATTCCATTTGTATTTAGTACTACACAAGCTTATATATTAGAGTTTGGTAATGATTATATAAGGTTCTACCGTAATGAAGGACAAATTTTAGACTCTGGTTCAGCGTATGAAATATCAAGCCCTTGGGGCGAAGAGTATTTAGATGGACTATCATTTACACAATCAGCAGATATTTTGTATGTAACTCACCCTGAATTTAAACCTAGAAAAGTAACAAGAACCGGCCATACTACTTGGACTGTAGCTGAGTTCGATCAAACAGACGGACCGTACCTTGATCAAAATACATCTGCTACAACTATGACTCCTAGTCATGCATCAGGTTCAAGTAGAACAATTACAGCAAGTGTCAGTACTTTTGCTAGTACAGATGTAGGAAGATTAATAAGGTTAAAACACAGTAGTACTTGGGGTTATGCTAAGGTTACTGGATTTACTTCAGCGACCGTAGTTACAGTCACTATTTTAAGTGATTTTGGTGGTACAGGTAGTACAACTGATTGGAGACTAGGTGCTTGGTCAGATACTACAGGTTGGCCAACATGTGTTACATTCTATCAAGATCGATTATTCTTTGCTAATACTACAAATCAACCAAACACAGTATATAGTAGCAAGTCTGGCGACTTTGAAAACTTTGCACCTACAGCTACTGACGGTGCAGTTACCGATGACTCAGCCTTAGTATTTACACTAGCAACAAGTCAAGTAAATGCAATACGCTGGATGCAGGGTGCAAGACAATTACAATTAGGTACATCAGACGGACCATTTCTCATGTCATCAGGATCTGATAACTTAGCGCTAACACCTACAAACGTAACAGTAAATAGAGAAACATCAGATGGTGTAGCAGCTCAAATACCAGTAACTGCTGGACGTGCTACACTTTTTACGGATAGAAATAAATTAAGAATTAGAGAGCTAGCTTATAAATATGACATTGACGGTTTTGTAACACCAGACCTATCATTAATAGGTGAGCATATTACATCAGGCTCTACAATAAAAAGTATTTCTTATGCAAGGTCTCCTAATAATTTAGTGTGGGCTTTGTTAGAAGATGGTGGTTTAAGATGTATGACTTACGAGAGAGAACAAGATGTTGTAGCTTGGCATAGACATATACCAGGAGGTATTTTTGGTAGTTGCACAGTAACTGTAACAGATTACGCTAACATAGCAAACAATTCAAAACTAGTTTTAACAAAATCAGATGGTACAACTACAACCTTTAATTCTGCTACATCTTCTACAACTGGAAAATTTCATAGTACAACTAGTAATAACCAAACAGCTACAAACTTAAAAACGTTAGTAGATGCGGACTCTGATTTTACAGCAACTGTTGCTAGTAATGTAGTAACTATAAAAGAAACATCAAGAGCAGGTGCTAGTCCTTTAACAATTACAACAGGTGATTCTACAAGACTAGCTATAACAAGTCAAGCAGAAGCTAAGGTGTTAAGTATTGCAGTTATACCTACAGCAACTGAAACTGAAGATCAGCTTTACATGATAGTTGAAAGAACAATTAATGGAGCTACAAAACACTACGTAGAATTTTTAGAAGAAATATTCGATACAAACGAAGGTAAGTCAGTTAGTAACGCTTTCTTTGTTGATTCAGGTTTAACTTATACTGGTACCTCTGCTAATAGTGTATCAGGTTTAACTCATTTAGAAGGTGAAACAGTTCAAGTATTAGTTGATGGTGCAGTACACCCAAATAGAACTGTCTCGTCAGGTGCTGTTAGTTTAGCTAGTTCTGGTACTGAGATTAGTGTCGGTTTAGCGTATCAAGGTAAGCTAGTAACCTTAGACCCTGAAGTACAGACAGAAACAGGAGCGTCACAAGGTAAGGTAAGACGTATTGAACGAGCTACGGTTAGAGTTGTAGATACCTATAACCTTAAAATTGCAGCTGAAACATTGCCACTTGAAGAATTAGATTTTAGAGATACTGGAGGCTTAGAAGCAGTACCATTTAGAGAAGGCGCTCAGTCTATGGACACAGTAACACTATTTACCGGGGATAAGAGAGTATTGATTTCTCATACTCCAGATCGTAAATTTAACCTAGTTGTACAGCATGACCAACCTCAGCCTTGTACAGTTTTAGCAATAATGTATGCATTGGTGGTGTCCGATCGATGATAAATAGTCTATTATTACGAATTATGGAGGTTTACTTATGTGCGTAACAGCTATGGTAGCTATGACAGTTGCTAGTACGGGAATAGCTATTCACGGTCAAAGACAGCAAGCTAAAGCAGCTAAAGCTCAAGCAGAATATAATGCTCAAGTAGCTGAAAATAATGCAACTATAGCTAGACAAAATGCTGAATATGAAGCTGATAGACATGATGACGGTGTTAGAAGATTATTAGCTAGTATGAGAGCTAGTCAATCTGCTACTGGTGTAACTAGGACAGGTACTAGTTTAGATTTACAACTTGATCAAGTATCACAAGCTGAAATGGACAAATTAGAAATATTATATACTGGTGGTATAACAGAACAAGGCCATAAGCAATCAGCTAGTAGTCAAAGAGCGATGGGTGAATATCAAGCATCACAAGCTAAAGCTAATATAGGTACATCATTATTGACAGGGGCATCAGGAGTAGCAGGAATTTATACTAAAACTGGCGGTGATTTAGGTTTATTTAATAAACAAGGAAGAAAGAGGTTATTTGGAGAATGATACAAGTACCAGGAACAACACAAGTAATTAATCAACCAGAAGCAGATGTAGACTTAGCTAAGACTTGGGTTTTTGGTAAGTCAGCAGAGTTAAGCTCTATGAATGATGAGCATTCTAATCAAATGATGGGGCAAATATCAGCTTCAAATTATATGAATGACCTAAGCTACATGGATGGTTCAAACCCTAATACTTATACTAACCAAAAGAAAAATTATATAGATCAGTTATTAGCGGATGAAAGGTTTACTCCACCTAACCCATTAGCACAAGAACTTTGGGGTCAGTATACGCAAGCATTTAAACAAGACCAAGTTAATAAAGCTATTGCTGTAGAGTTACAACCTAGAATTCAAGCTAGAATTAACCATATTAGTAAAGGTGTAGAAATGCATTCTGACAGCATTAAAAATAATCCTGAACTATATAATGAAAAAATGGAAGAGTTTAATCTTGTTATGGGTGATAATAATAGTATTATACCACCACAACAAGCAAATACATTAAAACAACACACCAAAGAAATTTATAAAAGCTCTTATATGCAAGGTATGGTTAAGCTTGATCCAAAAGCATTAATGATGGAAATAACATCAGGCAAGCACAACGATTTAGATAATAAAATGGTAGATAAGTTTTATCAAGGTGCTCTATCAAACTATATATTAACAAGTAAACGTGATATTGAAACTATAGCGGAACTAGTAAACGTTGAGTTAGATACTATATTAGAAAATGGAGGAGATTTAGGTAGTACTAGACTAGCAAGCTCTGATATTAGTGCTATTTCTTCAGATGAAATGTTATTAAAGCTTACAGTACAAAGCGATTGGTATTCAGACGTTAGTTTAGAAGAAGTAGACGGTAAATGTTATTTAATAAATAATAATACAAGTTTAGATAAGGCTTTAAATAACCAAGATGCTGTGCCACTTAAAAATGTTGCACAGGGTAAAAGAATATTAAAACAACTTAAAAGGATGTTTGGATGAAGATAGCTACATACAAAAGAAGTACTTCAAGTAGATTACCTAGAGGTACAGGTTTTACTGCAGCACCTAGTATTAGAGTTAGTTCTTCAGCTAATCTGGGAAATGCTATATTAAAACTAGGTAGTCAATTTTTAGATATAGGGGCAGAAGCTAAAAAATACTCGGAGGCTGGGGCGGCTGTTGAATTACTAAGTGCACAAATGGATAAACAAGATTTCATTCAAGAATATTCAAGAGACATTCTAGATTTAGAAAAAAGTATGCTTGATTCTGGTGGTGATTTTTTACAAGGTTCTAAAGACTTTCAAAGTAAATATGGTCTTTCTTTTTCTAGTCCACAGTCAATGGAATTAGCCATAAGACATATGAAAAAAAGATTAGACCAAAAAGTAAACGATCCTCATGGTTACTTACTTTCTAAACCAGGTGTATCAGAAGCTCTTGCAGACCTTGACCCTAAAGATGAACTTTACCATGATACATTTGAACAATATGCTGCTTTATATAATACACCAGTAGAGTCAGCAGGCTTTGACAAAGTTCAAGTAGGTGAGTTTGTAAGCCAATGGAATGCTACTGGTAATGATGATAAGCATATGTTTTTGACACAATTAGAACAAGAATATGGTACTGATTTAAGCCAAAGAATACTAGACATTATGAATAGAACTGGTAACGCAAAAGATTTATCAATATTAGACGCATATGCTATGACTTTTGTAGATCCTTCTACAGGAGCAATTCAGTCTGAAAAAGTTAGGATATGGTATGAAAGTACATCACGTTATGGTAACAAAGATAATTTTGCAGCTGCAAAAGTAGAATATGAATCTGATGCAAAAAACTTACAAGAAGATACGAATAAGATATTATATGACTCTAACTTTTTAATAAGTATGTTTGGTACAGATGACCCTGACGAAGGTCATTGGGATAAAAAAGTAAAACACCTGTTACTACTTTATAAGGACTCACCTAATCCGAGAAAGATAGTAAAAAATTACCTTACAGAGAATAAAGATCTTATAAATAACACTACAGGAAAACTATTACTCGATGAAGTTCATTTAAACAGTAGAAAAGGTGTTGATCTTCAAGCAATTAAAGACTTTGTTCAGAATTTCGACCATTGGGACTTTAGTGGTCATAATTTTAAGTATAACCTTAGAGAATATTTAATACAACAAGGGAACTACCAAGTAAGAGGAGATGATGATCAGTTGGACGCTGATCATTTTCGTGATACTGTAAGGTTAGTTAATTCACGTAATATGAGAGATGGTATAGCTCTTGAAGAAAGAACATCAGATGGTATTTATAAACCTAAACTTGGTAAAAACGGTGAACAGTTATATATACCTTTTGAAGTATTTACCCGTGAGTTTAATATGAACACTATTGGCTTCTCTCCAAAATCAGGGTACTAATGAACTTTACTAAGAAAAAAATAACACATGTAACAACAAGCGGGTATGGAAATTTATTTTCTGTTTTCGATCAACCATCTGCTAGCGCTGTAACTAGAGCTGCTATAGATTCAGGTTTCCAGTTTTTACCAACATCAGCTATAATTAGAGGGTATCAAGGAGTTAACTTAGATATAGCAGAACAAAGGTTAATTAAAGATCAACCACTAGATGAGGATTTTACTAACTATTTAGTAGGTTTAGATAGAACTGAAAAATCAGATACTTTTAAAATGATGACTAATGCTGAAGCTCAGCAAGCAATAAAAGATTCTGGTTTAGAAGAGCAATTAGAAGTAGAAGATGTTATCTCTAACGTAAGGTTAAATAATCTAATTTACCAGAAAAAAAGAGAAATACGTAATAATAGAATAATCAGCAGAGCTAAAGGTAGTAGGTTTGCTAAAGGAGTAGCTTTACAAATAGCTACAGGATTTATAGACCCGATCAATATACCATTAGCCGCAGTAGCCGTTCTAAACCACCCGTTTAAATTAGCCAAAGCTCTTTCAGGTGCAGGTAAGGTCCGTGCTTCAGCTGCTCTAGGTGCTTATGGTGGTGCTGTAGGTACAGCTATCGCGGATATTCCTGTTTACTTTCAAACTCAACAAGAGCAATTAGATTATGATTTAACAGATTGGGGAGTTAATATAGTAGCTGGTGGTATTTTTGGTGGAACAATAGGTACTGTTGCAGGATTTATTGGTGCTGATTTTAGGTTAAATAATGCAACTTATTCTAGGTTATTAAGAGATGAGATGGAAGCGTCTGGTTTAACTTCAAGAACAGATAAACTTGCAGAAAAAATAGCTCCTCCTAAAAAACTTATAGACGATAAAAATAAACAAGTTAAGATAGCAAACCTTGTACTTAAGAATGATTCAGATGATACTAGACATAATAAAATAACGCTTGCTCAAAAAGCATTGGAAGAAGGAGAGCAGTTTGATCCTGAAATATTAGACTTTGCTAAAAATATGGAAGATGTTATATTAACACAAGACCTTCTTAGAGATGCTAACCTTTTTAAAAATAGTGAAAATAGGATTAATAAGAGACGTAGAGAAATAAACGAAACATTTAATAAGGCTATGAAAAATGGAGAGATTTGGGATGAGACAGGCGAATATGCAGGAAACTTAGGTGTTTTTATTAGAGTTAAAAGACCTAGAATACAAAACCCAGATGAAGCTATAGCCTTTTTAAGAGCTCAGAAAAAAGAAGCTTTAGCACGTAATACCGCTGAAAGAAAAAGAATTTATAACAAAAAATCAAAACTACAACAAAAACAAATTAAAGCAATAATACCACTCCTTAACGCTATAGATAACTTTAATTCAGTTACTAAAATCACAGGATATAAAGTAACCGTTGAAGATATTATAAGAGGACTTTTTAAAAAGACAACAAATAAACCTAAAGATCTGTGGGGAGCGCACGTCTTAGGTTATGAAAAGAGAGCAAAAAAACTTGGCGTACTTAACAAACAATTTGATGAAAAAGTTGGTAAAAAAGTATTTAGAGGAGAGTATGACGAAGCACTAGAAGTAAGACGTCAAATAGAACAAGTTAATCTAACTAAAAGAATTCAAGCTCAAAACAAAGTGGAAGGTTTATTAGATTCACTAGCTAAAGAAGGTCTTAATAAAGATGAGCTTTTAGCTATGTTTAATAATAATGATTCATACTGGGCTACTAAACCCATGTCTGAAAAAAGAGAAACGATGTATGCTAAGCTTGCTGGTTTACACCAAGAAGGAAAACGGGCAGAAGCTGATAGAGCTAGAAAACTGATCCAAAAAGAAACTGACAAAGCTGATGCTATTAGAAAAAACCTAGAAGAACCTATGGCTGTGTGGGATAAAGAAGGTGTCGCGGGTTTAGAAAAATATGTTGAAGATAATTTAAAGGATGTCACTGCAGAAGATATTATGGAAGAATATTTACGAGCACTAAATAGGATTAATACTGTGAAAACAAAAGTACTGTCTAAAGAGCCTTTAAAAAATGCTTTACGTAAAGCATTTAATTGTGCTAGGAGAAAATAATGAGTAAGTATGATTCTTGTTCAAAAGAAATAAAAAGTATTATTATACAAGGAATAAATGAGTCAATAAAAAGCCTTAAAGCTGCTCAAAAGAATATTGCAAAAACACCTGAGTCAAAAGAACTTCTAGGCACAATTCCACATGATATAACTTCTGCTGAAAAACTAGCTTTAGCAGACGAAATAGAACGACAAATTGCTAATAAATTATTTCATCGACGCGATAGAGTTAAGTTAGATGAAGTGGACGATGCAGAACTAATAGATGAAATACTAAAAGAAATTGAACAAGCAGAGTTACTTGCAAAAACAAATGCTATTCAAGATACACAAAAAATTGCTGAAGATATGACTCAACTAGAAAATTCAACAAATTACTCTAACTATATTATAGGTAAAATAATAGGAACATATGGTAAAGGTAAAAATAAATATGGTTCTAAACTTGCTGTTGATAAAATGCAAGAAGAAGAAGCAGGAAAAAGATCAAACAGATTAATAGAAAGACTTAAACATGATGGTGTGCTTGATTTTGCAAACCAAGTTAAAAATAATAAGTTTGTATCACAAGCAGGATTTTCATACCTTAAAGATCGAAACTATAAACCAGGTATAGCTGCAAATGAAGCTGCTGGATTTAAAACCGCAAAAATTTATATAGAACATTGGGAAGCTAACCAAGCTATGGCAGTAAAATACGGCGCTGCTCCTAAAAGAGCTGAGGATAATTTTGCAGAAATATTCGGCTATAATAGACCAGACCAATCAACCATTTTACGAGAAGATGATTTTGATACGTTTTATAACAATGTTTCAGAGCTATTTGACTTTGAAAATGAAAGACTAGTAACTTCAGATGGCAAAATTGTTTCAGGTGATGAACCAGATCTTAAAATGCAATATATTAGAGAGGTACACCAAACTATTAAAGAAGGTAAAAATATTATTTATAATGGACAAAGTGTGGGTTTTGGAGACGCTGGTAATACTGGTTTTGTTACAAAATTAGCTAATGTTATGGCGAAAGCTTTTAGGGGTAAAAATAACCCTGCCGCAAAACTATCAATGCCTAGCCAGTTTAAATTTAAAAATTTTGAAGCTGCTGAAACTTTTAGAGAATTATATATTAAGAGAGATATAAACCAAGCTATTCTTGACGGTAACAAATATTCAGCACATAATACTATCCTACTTAGAGAACTAGGAACAAACCCAATGAACCATATGCAACAGCTTGTTAAATACGGTAGAAAACTTATTCATAAAGAGTTAGATAATAAAGGTATATCTAAAAAAAGAAAAGAAGATTTAGAAGGTCAGTTAGATGAGTTAGCAACTACGGGAAATGAAACATTACCGTCTGCTCTAAACAGGTATATGTCTGAAATAGACAATACGGCAAATAGGGTTCGAGGTTCTGGAACTGTGGCACAAATTGGTCGTGGTATTAGAATAGGAGAAGCTGTTAGAAGTTTAGGAATGTCCTGGGTTTCAGCCTGGTCAGATTTAAGTTATCAAACAGCGGCTTTAGGTAACGTTTTTGAAAACATGCCTTTAGGAGAAAGGTTTTTTAGAACACTAGGTAACTGGTTTCCAAAACAAAAAAATAGAGAGTTTATGAGAGCTTATGGACTAGGAGCCATAGCTACTAATGGTGCTTATTTCGAAAAAGCTGGTGGAGCAGCTGGAGATATTCCAGGTTTTATGACTCAACTTCAAAATACATTTTTTAAGTTCAATATGCAAAACTGGCACAACGACGTTTCTCAAATTGGTACTGGAGCTACACTAATTGGAAAAATGGCTACCTGGAAAAAATCTAGTTTTAAGGATCTCGATCCTAGCATCAAGCAATGGTTAAGAGATTACAATATTGACGAAGGTGGTTGGGAACTACTTAGAACATTTGGTTTAAATAAGATAGAAGATGTTGATGTTATTGATTCCTTTAAACTTGACCCTAAAGACCCTGAACAAATAGCCCTTGTTAAAAAAATCATGGCTGAAACGGATGACCAGATAAATGATTTTAATTATTCAGAGCTTGCTAGTGATATTAACAATCGTAGGTCTGAGATTAGAGAAAAAATGGATACGATAGAATCAGAGTGGTGGGGTCAAAGTAGACTTGTTGAAAACCCAAAAACTGGTAGGTTAGAAAATAGATCGTCTAAAGAATACGATCTTGCACATAAAAGAATTGAGGGTTTAAAAAAGTTACTAGATAGACAAGTATCAGAACAAGATTTAGTAACACTAGAAAATGCTAAACCTAAAACTTACTCTGAAATGAGAAAGCTACCTTTAGAAGCTGGAGAAGATATTATTCAATTAATTAAAATTGTAAAGCAAACAAAAGATAGAGCTGTAAGAGATGAAGCTTTTGCCTTTAAAGATATTTTAACACCAGAAAGATATATTGAGAGAGTACAACAAAATTACTCAACGGCTATTTTTACAACAGCATCTGATGCAATCATGTTACCAGGTGCATATGAACGCTCACTTTCAAAAATAGCTGGACAAGCAGGTACTCTTCCAGGGGAATTTAATAGGCTACTTATGCAGTTTAAAACTTTCCCTATTACAGTATTAAGAAGAGCAGGAGCGCCTACATTACAAAGAGGTGCTAAACCTATGATAGAATTAATATTTATGACTACGATGATAGGTATGTTTTCTTATCAAGCAAAAGAGTATTTAAAAGGACGAACCGCACTTCCATTTGATGGAAGCTTAATACTTAAAGGTTTTATTCAAGGAGGAGCTGCCGGGTTATATGGTGATGTTATAATGTCTGCTGGTCAAAGTAAAGAACGGTTTCTTTCTGGTCTAGCTGGCCCAGGTATTACATCTACTTATGAATTAACAGCTGCTATGATAGAGCTAGTAAAAGAACCATTCACTGATGATGCTAAGGCATTGAATGCCTTTGCTAGATTTGCAAGAACTCACATGCCTTATCAGAACTTATTCTATACAAAAATGGCACTAGACTATATGATATTCAATAGTTTATCAGAACTGGGCAATCCAGGGTATCTTAATAGACTAGAAAGACGTATAATGAGGGAGAATGATCAAGAATTTAGAAGTATTTTTGGGGTTACTCCTGGAAGAGATAAGTTACTTGGAGACTAAATGACAGTAGGTGCAGCACTAGCAAGATCGGTAAGTACGGGGAACGGTTCAACGACCGAGTTCCCTTTTAATGCTCCTGTCGCTGCAGCGTCGGAGATTAAGGTCTATACTGTCGTTATAGCCACTGGTGTTCAAACATTACAAACACAAGGTGGTGGCGGAACATATGATTATTCTGTAGCTATTAACGCTTCGACAAACTATGCTACTATTACGGTAAATAACGCGTTACCTGATACACACAAGATTGTAATCATGCGTAACGTACCACTTACTCAGGAAACAGATTATGTAGAGGGTGACGCTTTTGGAGCTGAGACTCATGAAGCAGCTCTCGACAAATTAACAATGATTGCAGCTCAGATATCTGAGGTCGCAGATCGTTCCATTAAGGTCCAAGAGACCTCTGCTACGTCGAATATTACATGCGCAGAACTCGTAGCAGACAAAGTTTTAAAAGTAAATTCAGACGGTGATGGTATTGAAATGGGACCAACAACCGCGAATCTTGATACACTAGCAGGTATTACATCAGACATTACAACTGTCGCTGGAATCTCGTCTAACGTTACATCAGTTGCAGGTAATGCAACTAATATTAATGCTGTCGCTGCCGACGCAACGGACATTGGAGCTGTTGCAGGTAAAGCTACAGAGATCGGAAGACTAGGTACTGCAGACGCAGTTGCCGATCTAGCAATATTAGGAACTACTGATATAGTTTCAGATATGAATACATTAGGAACTTCTGGTAATGTAACTAACATGGACACCTTAGCAGGTATTGCATCGAACATCACAACTGTTGCGGGTATATCCAGCAATGTCACAACCGTAGCAGGAATTTCCTCAAACGTGACAACTGTTGCCGGCGTCGCGTCCAATGTAACGACCGTCGCCGGCGTTTCTTCTAACGTTACTACAGTTGCTGGTATAGCTTCTAATGTAACGACCGTCGCTAATAACGTATCAGGTATCAATGATTTTGCAGCGAGGTACAGAGTCGGATCTTCAGATCCTGGTTCTGATAATGATGCTGGTGACTTAAACTTTAACACCTCATCTAATCAATTAAAGTATTGGACTGGTAGTGCTTGGGCTGTAGTAGCAAATACAGATACTAACGTAGCAATATCAGCAAACGATACGACACCAGATTTATTACTCAATAAACTAACAGCTGGTAGCAATATATCACTAACTGAAACAAACGATGGCGGCGATGAGACTATTACGATTGCAGCGTCAGGTGAAACTAAACCTACGATCACTGGTATTAGTCCAACTACAATAACTAATACAGCATCGAATATAGTTATAACAGGAACAAATTACGTAATTACACCTAATGTAGAATTTATTGCTTCAACAGGTGTTATTACTCTACCAAATAGTATTGTTAGAGATTCGGCAACACAACTTACAGTTAATGTGACACTACCTACAGATGGTACATATTTTATACGTGTTGAAAACCCTGATGGTCTTGCTGTTAGATCGGGTTCAGCATTGCTTACAGTATCAGATGCACCTACATGGAGTACAAGTGCTGGAAGTTTAGGAAGTGTAGCGGCTGGAGCGTCAGTATCTTTTGATGTAGATGCCTCATCAGACTCAACAGTAGCATTTAGTGAGACCACAAGCGTGCTTACAAGTAACTCAAACACACCAGCAAGTACAATGAATTTAACTTTAAACTCGTCTACAGGAGCTATTACTGGTACGGCTCCAGCGGCAACAGCCGAGACAACATATAACTTTACACTTAGGGCTACTGATGCTGAATCACAAACTGCGGATCGTGCATTTAGCATTACAGTAACAGTAGGAATTAATAACTCTGGGGGATTTAACTAATGGCTAATTCATATTTGACAAGAGCAACATCA
>CEUO01044088.1_pt1 | contig 21907 bp, 31 predicted proteins | sample 531391 | NCBI WGS metagenome assembly CEUO01 (sample SAMEA2622799, study PRJEB7988) | marine metagenome | isolation source: saline water (ENVO:00002010), including
AGACGTATGCTGATGTTGTGACTGGCCCACGTTACTATGCTCATTGCTTTGATGGGCGCATGGTTTGTTACAATAGCAGTGGAGAACCTGCTCGGCCAACCCATGCGCCTATACTGGAAGAAGATTGTGTGGCTTATGTTGATGACAATGGCAATGTCATTGAATGGATTCATACAATAGACAACCCTGAAATGTGGCAAGAGCATTATTCCAAACGGGCCACTGCACCATTATTGGTGAGAGACCAATACCATTTACGCGCACTCATTGAATCCCTTGAGGATGGTCAAGCACTACGTCTTGTTGATGGAGAGCGACCTCATATTCATAGCCACAATGTTGGTGGCTTCATCATCCCACGTCGCATCTATGAGATGCCTCTCCTTGTGACAGAGGGGCGACGTGTGGAAGAAGACTATGCTGAATTACGAATCAATGTCCTTGATGGTTTTGACCCTGTGCCTATTGGCAGAGCGAAGGTGGCACCTGAAGTATTGCAGCACCCCCACATCTATCACGTGCTCAACGCAAACACATGGGTTCCAGTGGAAATGGGGGTAGTCGGTATGTTCCATGCTTCGGGTATCAGCAGAGGGGCCCTTGAAAACGCGCACCTCTTACGGCTTGACCATGACAAGGGGATGATGGACACAATGCAGTTGAGTGAATTGAGGGAGCGTGTGGGTGACGATGGATTTGAGCGATGACTTCTATCTTGCGTGGCTTGCGCGTGAGTGTAGATTCCAAGCCAGTGTTCACTGGGCCCCTCGCACTCGGTTGGGCTATCGTGTATACCGTCGTGTGATTGTGAGCCCATTCGATGAACCTGCATTGAACTTGTGGCTCGCTACGAAAGGAGTTCATGGGAGAGTTCTCCGTGACAAAGAGCAGATTGAGCGAGTCATCGCTCTACTACGTCCCGTCTCTAAACACGTCTTCCATCAGGATGGCCTCAAGAAGATGCTTCAAGTTCTGAATGTGCCTTCTACCAAAAGGCAGACGTATTCAGGTATCGTCTCGATTCTTGAGATTCTTGACTCGCTTCAAGAATAAAATAAACTTTATTCCTCTCTTAAAATAATTCAAGAATCTTGATAAAATAGGGATTTTCGGGGATTTTTTTTCCCTCTCTTATAAGAGGAATCCGAACCCTCGGTAAAATTGGTCGGCAGAGGAAGCCGGAAAAATAGGTGATTATTATGATGATTAAGAAAGATAACAATGAGCAAGAGCCTTCACTATGGGGCACATTGGTTGGGGACCCTGACCATGCTGTCCGTCAGATAGAACAACTGATGCAACCGGGGACTATGATGAACCCCAAAGGCATATTGGCCACTGGCTCATCAGGTTTAGGCAAGACTATGGTTGCAGAAATCATTGCAGAGATGTGGGACATGGAACGCCATGAATTGAACGCGAGTGATGAACGTGGTATAGGCACAGTCCGTGAACAAATCAAGACACTCTGTCAACAGAAGTCAGCCTATGGTCAGAGAAGAATGATTCACCTTGATGAATGCGATGGCTTGACCAAACAAGCGCAGGATGCTTTACGTCGTCTCATTGAAAAGAGCAATGTCTTTTGGATGCTCACTGCCAATGATGAATCCGCTATCACTGATGCTCTAAAGAGCCGACTGAACCACTATCGGTTCCGTCGTTACAATGCCAATGAGTGTGGTGAGTATGTCCAAAGACACATGGTCAACAGCCACACTTCAGCAGGACCAATCAATCATTGGGCATCAACAGTCACACCCGATGAATGGCGCGAACTCTGTGATGGAGACCTACGCCGATTAGACAATCTATTACGGTCGAACAACAGCCGTGAACAACTACTACTTTCACTGTCGCAAGACACATACAATGACGCGGCCTTATCGGTGGCCGGTGGGGAATGGGGCGAGTTACATCGTGAACTCACCACTATCCTTAATACCCGTCAAGGGGGCAGTCGTATTTCCATGCTCTCTAACCTACACCGAAGAGTGAAATCACTTGGCCTTCCACCGAAGGTTTTCCAATCCTATTCTCGCACTTGGGGCAAGTTTGTCCTGCGCGCCAACGAGTGGCCATTAGACGACGAGTCGTTCATTGACTTCTTCGTCGGGTCACTGGCGCATAGTGTGGGGAAGGAACAAAAAAAGGAGAGTGAAATGAAATGAACTTGACCAATGGAAATGGAAATGGAAATGAAAGGCAGATGCCCAGTGAGGTCATCGAGCGATTGAAGTGGTGGGCGCAACTGCACGGCAAGACCGAAGCAGAAGCGCAGACTGAATACATCCACTACTTGAGCGACAACCTTGCAGTGGATGATTGGCAACAGGAGGAAGACTACTTCCTCATTGAGGCTGCGGAGAACTTCGTGGTAGAGCGACGAGTCCGTGGTGGCGGCGGTGGTCAAACACAAGAGATGGTTGGCTGCTTCGTGGGTGTTGAGAAGAAGGTCCGTGACAAGCGCAACTATGCGCGAAGCACAGCAGTGGCAGCAGCAGTTGAGAACCTTGACGCTGCTATCCAGTCCGGTGCAGTGGCACGTGCATACACGCAAGATGGTTACTGGATGCTTGAGAAAGCAAACGGTGTGATGCAGAAGACAGAAGAGACAGCAGACTCGGAACCGTGGTTCCTTGTCCGGCAAGGTCATCTGACACTGGCGGTGTTGCAGAACAACAGTGAGTGGGCACGCTACGGTGAACCCATCAAGCCATACCTGAACACACGCACATACTACTTCGTCGGCAACACACAAGAAGCCTTTGAAGAGGACATCAAACTATGGCGAATCGAAGTCGGCAACGGCGCAGAGCAGCCAATGGGTGTTGTGCAAGTTGGTGCACCATGTCGTATCAAGACGCGACCACAGCCTGAGAATCCACGTGAAGGGTGGGAAGATGTGTTGACAGGTGCAACGAACTTCTTCGCCAATGTGAACTACACCAACGACTTCCTTGATGAAGAGGACCGAGGACTACTGGCACCGGAACGCTTGTTCCCAATGCTTGATGACTTCTATGTCGGAGACTTGTCAGACTTGCTTGAAGTGTATCAGACTCGCGCAACCAATGTCCCCGGTATGGATAATGCAGTTGGGCCATTGGTCATCGTGAAAGGCACAGTGACTGACATCAATCGTGAAGGATGGGACAGTGAGTATGACCCCACTGGGAAAGACTACACTATGCGCATCAGTTCATTCCAACTACAGCGCGCTCATCCTGATGGACTGGCACGTGAATTGAATTGCCGTGTGCATGGGTTCCTCGCTCAAGAGAACAATGCATTCAACGTGGCCACTGAAGAAGGTTGGAAGCCTTACGCAGTGAAGTCCACTGTGTATCTCTATGGTCGTCTTGGATTACAGACAAAGGAGACTGACAACGGTGTGGTCGAATTGCCCCGCATCAATGTGCTTGGAGTCTACTGTGTCCCACGCCTACACGTTCCGGCTGGCGAAGGTGGCAACACTGACCTCGGTCAATTCGGGGGTGGCCAGTGATGGCAGGACTACGCAAGATGCAGAAGGCCGAAGAGGAGGGCGGGGTAGCACCCGCTCTCCCTTCCCTCCCTGAAGAGGCAACCATTGCACCAATGGGCACAGTGGTTGCAGAGAAATCTGATTCCATTTGGGGTGAGATTGAGACTGCGGCAGACACACTCAATGAGAACCACGTCCTCTGTGGCCTTGTCGGTATGGAAGGATGCACCAAAACGGGTGTTGTTCTTGACAGCCTAAGCCCTGAAGAAGTGGAGAATGGCAATTGTATTCTTGTCCTTGACTTCGATGGTGGTGCTTCCTCTTGTCGAAGTTCCTATCACAGAGACAAGTCGCGCAACATCCGTTGCCTTGACCCGTGGGTCATGCAGACAGAAGACCGCACTGCATACAACTACCCTGCTACTCATGAGCGAGTCATGAAGATTGGCTTTGAAGCAATTGCATGGGCCAAGCGTCAACAAGCACCTGACTACGAAGGTGACCGACTGCACTCATTCCTTGTCACAGCCTGTGACTTTTGGGACGATGTGTGTATCAACAACATGAAGATTGTAGACCTCGGTTCTGCGCCTGATGGAATTGCAGCAGCAGTGAACCCACAGAAGTTAGTGGGCAACCAATGGAACTGGCAGATTCGCCGCACTCGCTTCCACCAACTCACAGCAATCGGTCGCACTCTTATGATGCTCGGTGTCCGAGTCTACTTTGAGACCCACCTCAAGACTGAAATCATCAAGAACGAGGCTACTGGCAACTACCGCCCTGACTGGGAGAAGCACATGAATGGCTACCTCAATCAAATCATTTGGTTCAACCGCGAGACTGTGCGTGACAAGGATGGTCGCCCAACAGGTGAGACTCGATTCACTGCTGACTTCTACAAGTGCAAGACCAACGTGAACCTGCAAGGACAGAAGCGCGTGGTTCTGACAACTACTGAAGGCGGCGAGCCTGTATGGAACGGACTACCGGAGATTCGCTCTCCGGTTCAAATGTGAGTGTGATATTGATGAAGTCGAATATCAAGAAAGCAAGGAAGGCACTGCAAGGCATCCATCAAGACTACCTGATGTATGCTATGTCACAAAAGGACAGTGAATATATTGAAGCCATGAATGGAATCTTCAGGTTACTTGACCGACTGGAAAAAGAGGAGGAGTCTCAATGAGACCGAACCACTGCGAAACCCCACCGGAGAACAGACCGAAATGGAGGGCGTCAATGCAAGACTGCCGCTATGATTACCAGCGCGAGGACTACAATGAAGAGGGACTTGTTCACTGGACAGCCATTGATTCAATGCACACCATTGCTATGTCTACTGCTCATGATGAGACATGGGTGACAGTCCGCCGACCGGACATCACTTACCATGACCGTGAAAGTCACTGGGTTGGACTCATCACAGCAGGGGAACTGAACAAACAACTGCGCGACTGGCAAGGACAGAAGATTGTCAGGATTGGCCCACAGGATTACACACGTGACATCTTGCACGGTGCTATCATGAAGTTGCCTTCTAAGACAGAGATACGCTTGGAGAATGCAGAGGCATTTCCACTATGGGGCACATTCCAATTCAATGATGAGCCCTATGAGTTCATGCTTGCGCCACGTATGAATCCACATGAAGAAGACAATGCCCCAGTGAATACATTGAACATCCCATATCTGTTGGAGGAATCACCATGAGTCTCGGCTACTTTGAACTGACATACTATGAGAGTGAAGAGAGCATCCAGCAGGTCAAAGGTGAGGCTCACTTAGGTGATGGTCCACTCATGAACACATGGCTCATTCAGACAAGCACTTACTCTTGTGGTGATGGTAGTCAGGAGGGGGCGCAGTTATACACCTGCGTCCCTTTCAGTCGGGTCATATCAATCACTGGGCCTATACCTGATATGTTCATTGTCCCTGAAGAGCAATTCGATACAATGGCTAAGATGCGCGAAGCACAGCATCAACAGGATGTCAAGTCGTTGGACCGTGATGAGCGTGGTGCAAGACCGGAGGACTTCGCATGACACATTGTTGTCATTGCATGAAGGAACTATCCGAACCGTTCAAAAGTATACCCGGCAGTAGGTTCCCACAGTCTGATGACTATTGGCACCACTACTGTAGGAAATGTTGGTTGGGGGTAACAGGTCCCCGCGCCAATTGCTATGCTTGTGTGCGCAACAAGATTCGATGCCCTTATCACGACTACGCTGATGACACTGAGGAAGGACCATACAAAAGGAGGAAGGAATATGACGACGGTAACAATTGACAAGAACCGACTGAAGACACTGATAGGCACACTGGGCCCTGATGTTGGGGACGTGCGAATGCAAGCAAAGGACATGGGACTGGAAGCAGAAGTGGCCATGACAACTCACTATGTTCGGGTTCGGACTTCAGCCACTGTTGATGAGTCCGGTGAGATTGTTGTATCTGACCTCAAGAAGTTCAATGACTTCCTCAAGACATTGTCAACAACGGCGAATACAATTACATTGAATCAGCCGAAGGACAAGCCATTGCGAATATCTTGCGGGAAGACATCATTGACTATCCCGACAAGTGAATACATCAAGTCAGCAGTCTCGCTCCCAAGAGCACGTCAGGCCATACAGGACGCAGAAGACAACAACTGGAAGGCGTGGGTTGGGACACCACTCACGCACAGTGGACGTGTGAAATGCGTTGACTTAGAACCTGCTGCCAAGATGCACAAGGTAGTTGGTAAAGGTCGCCCATTCCATACCCAGTTTGAGAAGGATGAGTTCACCATCCATGCAGGTGTGAAAGGCGCAACTCAAATGTTTGTCTCGATGAAAGTGGAGAATGGAGATGGGGACCAAAGTGTTGTGAGTCAGTTCGGCCCGTGGCTTCCTGACCTCATAGACACATTGCCCGGTGGCCATGTGGACATCTACACTGGGGACAGCACTGTATTGATATTGGACCATGCAGAGAAGGAACACTTGCTCATGATTATTGACCAACAGGAGGAGATTTGATGATAGTTGACAACTACTTTACAGGAGACGATAAGGCACACATCTATACACGATACCGAGATGAAGACGGCAACCTCATTGAGCACACCGAGCATGAGTATGAACCTCACTTCTTCATCCCATCCGACACGCCTCCCTATCAAATCAAAAGACTGAAGCGACAGTTCCCTGCGACTCGCATTGAGCAAGTGGATGCAACTGGCCTTGATGGAGAGGCATTGACGAAGGTGATTGCGCATACACCATACGATGTCACACGGATGCGTGAGTTCTTCAACCGAACTTACGAGGCTGATGTTCGATTCATTGACCGCTATCTGATTGACAACCACAGTGGTAAGATGCCGAAGTGGAAGCCGCGTAAGTGGTGGTATGACATTGAAGCAGACACTGGCGACGACCCATTCACTACTGTGATTGCAGTCATTGACAGTGACCTCGATACACCTGTTGTGTTTGCATGGGCAGACGAGAGAACCAACTGCCCGTATTGGTATGGGCAGTCTCACAGACCACACCATGCGTTTAGTCGAACCATCCGTGACATCACATACGAACTGCGCCTTTACCGTAGTGAAGCAGACCTCCATGAGGGATTCATTGAGTTCCTACAAGAGCGCGACCCTGACATGATGATTGCTCATGCAGGGACATTCTTTGACCTGCCCCATCTGATTGACCGCATTGACCGACCTGAACGCATGAGTCCGGTTGGCTTTGTCAAGCGACCAAAGAAGGGACATCGTGATTTCAAATACACAGACCAGCCCATCGTCGGACGTTGGCAGTTCGACACGGCAGCACCTGCGGGTAGCGGCACAGGCTTTGAGCGAGTGTGGAAGGACAGTGGTCATGGGCAACTACCGTCGCGCAAACTCAACGACATTGCAGAAACTCTCGGTCTCGGTAGCAAACTCACAGAAGAAGTTGAAGGCATGGATGTCTTCAATGGTTGGTATGAACACTGGGCAGAGTTCGTGGACTACTGTTTACTCGACACCCATCTATTACGAGGCATTGATGAGGCACACAACGTGACTGACTTCTATGTTGAGATGGTCAGACTATGCGGTGTAAGTCTTGAGTCAGCCTGTAACGTGACCAACTTTGCGCGAGGCTTATTCGGACAGTTCACTGACCTCAAAGCACCGACACGATTCCGTGGTGAAGGGAACACGCTGAAGGGTGCAAAGGTTGGACTCAAATGCGTGACTGGGCTACATGAAGGGGTAGGCATCATTGACTACAAGGGCCTATACCCATCACTCATCCTCGGACACAACCTCTCATACGAGACCAAACGAGATGGCCCCGGTCCAAACATCAAACAACTGGAGAACGGCACATACTGGGACCAGTCCGAGAAAGGATTGTTGCCACAGATTGTGGAATACTTGTTCGACTTCCGTGCAGAGTGCAAGAAGAATATGCGCGAAGCAGAGAGCAAGGAAGAGCGTGCTGCATGGAACACCACACAGATGGCAGTCAAGAGAGTGATGGCCAGTCTGTATGGTATGACTGCGCACAATGGATATGGTTGGGCAGAGGCAGATATTGCATCCACCATCACATCCGAAGGTCGCCGTTGCATCGAACTACTGGATTACGTGGCCACAGCCAATGGCTACGAATGCTTGTATGGTCACACTGATTCAGCATTCATCAAGGTGCCACTGGAAGACGCTGAAAAGTTAGCAGAGAAAATCACTCGCGCCGTTCAGGAAAAGACAGGGAACAAGATGCTCTTTGCTGAACTGGAAGCATGGATGCCCTACTGGCTATTGGCCAAGAAGAACCGATATGTTGGTAAGTTGTCATGGCCCGTAGAGGACTCCGGCAAACTCAAGGTGGCAGGATTTGAAATGAAAGCAAGCAACTCAGCACCACTCTCTAAGCAACTCCAAGCGGAGATGTTCGACCTCATCTGCGATGGGGCACAAGAAGGCACAGTCCGTGCTACTGTTCTGAAGCACGCGAACTCTATCAAACGAGAGCCTGACTACACACAAATTGCCATGACGACTCGACTCGGCATGGACTTGAAAGATTACAAAACACTGTCCGGCGCAAGCAAGGCAGCAGACTACTACAATCGCCACATTGGCCATGACCCATTCAAGAAGGGAGACACGGTCAAGTGGACATACGTTGCATCGGTGCCAACACATCTACCCAGCACTGACATCATGGCCTTCCGTGAGCCAAGTGACCTTGAAGGATTCACATTGGACACGCCTGTCTTGATTGACAAGTTAGTGAAGAGCAAGATTGAGAGCACATTCAAAATCCTCGATTGGGATATTGATGCAGCAACCGGGGCACCGCGCCCCAAATCGTATTACTGAAGGTGATAAAATGAAATGGATAAAGGAATACCTGAGCAAGAAGAAGCCCGCAAACGAATGTGAACCTATGCAGTTGACGTTGGAGAACACACGACAGGCAACCCTGTTGGAGTTCTACCCTGACCTATTCGGTCAGAAGTCTCTTGCAGAGTTCGACCCTGACATGATACCCATGCACACTGAGCGTGTGGGTATGCAGAGTGAAAAGAGACGACGGTGGTTAGTGTGAGTATGCACGAATCAGAAGTATGTGCGAAGATACTACGTCGTGCTGAACTCGGCAAGAACAAGTATGGAGTCACAATGGAACGCACTGACTTAGAGTTGGTCGAATGGATGAAGCATCTGCAAGAAGAACTGATGGATGCAACCGTCTATCTACAACGACTCATCACTGACTTAGACCCTGAGAATGCACACAGGGAGGCGAAAAGATGAGCGAGTGTGAGTGCTGTGGTGAAGAGAACGCTGAAGATACATTCGATGAAGAGGGCTGGTGCAGAGTTTGCGCTGATTCAGCAAAATCCCAAGCAGACTATCGTGCATGGGTGAACAGAGGTGGATGAAATGGAACAATGTGAAATATGTGGAAAGGAGATAATGGGGAAATACCCTATTGAGAGTGCGAAGCAATGTGAATGCTTTGTGAAGTATGCAGATGAATACATGCGGTATCACAAGCGACAATTGTCATATGGTAATACCCCACGAAGGTATGTGAAGTGGGCGCAAGATGAAGAGCGTGGAGTATGGCATGAGTTGCTATGCAGTGGTAATTACAAAGACACTGGGCACTGGATTATCAAAGTGGAGGTGACGGAATGAGAATCTATGACGACACAGAGGCACAGTCTACCTATGCATGGACACCGGAGATGAGCGACGAAGGCATTGTCATCCGTGTGAGCAAGTCTACATTGACCAGCATGAAATGGTGCCCACAACAATTGTGGTTGTCCAAAACACTCGATGTCCCACAAGAGAAGCGAAACTATCTGACCATTGGTGACGATGTCCACAACACAGTTGAAGAGTTCTACAAGCGTCTCTCCATTGAAGATGTGGATTTGGCACTGGCCTGTGTAAACAAGGGTGAAGACAAAGTTGCACTACGGACACTGCGCAAAGCACTGCCGAGTCGCAAAGATGTCATCGGACTACGACGCGATGAAAACAAAGAGGACCCATTCTATGACCGCGACTATGACCACAACATCAATTGGCTCATGCGATACGAGTTGAATCGTTTGCGCGGGATTGAGAAGCCAGAGGACTTCTACCCTGTCGGAAATGAAACACGCCTGACTGTCAAGACAGAGATTGAAGTGGACGGTGTGGGCATGGTGCCCGTCGTCCTTGTCGGCATCATTGACCGCATCTTCCTTGATGAAGAAGGTGGCTTGACACTGTTTGAATTGAAGACTGGTAAGTGGAATGACAACAAGATGAGTGACATGAGAATGGAGATGGCATACTACAAGTTCCTCATGGAAAGCACACCTGAAGAAGAGTTGCGCGAATTAGGTTTGGACAAACCTATCACTCATTGGGGTTGGCGATACTCGGCTGCTGACCGTTGGCACTGGGAGAAGACAAAGAGTATCAGTGAGAAAGCCATGAAGAACTGGCTCGGGAAACTCATCAACTCATACCTGAATGAATCCTTTGAGACAACACAAGCAGAGTTCAAATGCACATACTGCTCCTACATGGAATACTGCCCACGCTTCGGCATCTACAACATGGAGGCGGTATCATGAGAAGGAGAGTAAGCAAACGAACCAACTCCACTACTGCGTTATTGCAGCACATCCTTGACCACGACTCACACATCCTTAATGTGAAAGTGCGCTTAGGACTTGATAATCAATTGCCGCATTACCAGTCTCATGTCAAAGGGCATACATTGCATTTCACTTTGAACCGGACTGCACTGAGGCACATCAGTGCTGAAGGCATTACTGAACTATTGTCCTGCATGAAAGCAGAAGTCGAACACGCTAACAATAGTTGGACAGAGACTGACCCATCCGACATGGAGAGGGACATCGAACTCTATTCACAGGACTTACAGAACATGGAGGTGACAGTGCATGGCGAATCTGATGACATTTGACTTCCCACGTGAGGTGGGGCTATTCCGCAAGGTCGTGAACTCACGCCGAGAACTGGAAACCTATTGGTCCAAACTGGAAAACACACAGTGCGCATACATGAGTGTCTATGGCTTCAGAGGCACCAAACCAAATGGAAGGCGCGCAGAATACAATACTGCTGTCATCCGTAACTTCGTGTTGGACTTCGACCGCAAGCGACGGGAGAAAGGCACAGTCGTAGACGTGTCAGGTGATGAGGTGTTAGAACAAGTCCGACGCCTACACAATATGCTCATGTCGAAAGACGTGAACCATGCAGTGTGGTTCAGTGGCAATGGGTTCCATATTTGGATTCGACTGTCCATAGTGCATAGACCTGCCAATGGTGGGGAGGTCTCCATCATCAAGTCAGCAGGTCGCAAGGTCATCAATGAGTGGAAGGATGCACTGGACCTATCCTGCATGGACCCAACTGTGCCATTTGACATGGCGCGAATGATACGCATACCAAACTCATACAATGCCAAACAGCACGTTGGTCGTTGGTCTATCCCATTGAGCACTCGTCTACTACAAGGCACATGGGACGAAATCTGTGAGCGAGCAGAGGACCATCAGTCTCGGTCCATGTATGAGTATGGCAACAATGGTGTGGACTTGCCTATTGAGCAGGTGCGTAAGAGTCGCTTCTTACCACAAGCCGGTCCATCTATCCACTTCGATACAGTGAAGATGGGGGACATCAAAATCCTCCCATGCCTCATGCAAGCAGCGTGTCAGGTGGGAAGTAACCCACCACACGATGCTCGCTTTTCGTTGGTGACATATCTTTCAATGAGACTGCGTAACTTCCTCCCTGTTGAGAGAACAACTGCGCAGATGAGACAGAAGCACGCTGATACGATTTGTGACTATATTGCATCTCTACAGTGGGCAGACTACGATGAGTCCATAACCAACTATCAAGTGCGCAGTATTGTCGAGCGAGGATATACACAACATTGTGCTACGTTGTATGACAAGGGGTTCTGTTTAGGTCGGTGTCAATTATGGGACGGCACTGGGGACTTGAACTCGTAATGGCTTTGATTGGCCTGAGCCTTGCGCTGATATTTTTAGGTGCTATGTGGGCACTGTTGATTCTCACATGGCCTATGAGTAAAGCGTTGAAATGGTGGAATGGTGATGATATATGGTAGAGGTGAATGAATGAAATTGAATTACAAACGATGTCCGCACTGCGGCAAGAAGCGTGTATCGGCACACTTCATGCGATGCATTGCGTGCTATGAACCGATAACGAAAACACAGTTCAGGGAGTTGAAAGAATGAGAGCACTTATCGTAGACAGCAATGAACGTGGACCATTGGTCGATGCGGTGACAAGAAGGGCGGAGTCAAAGAAGCCACCCATCTCTGTGCATCGAGAACAACTACTGGTCGGTGACTACAAGTGCGGGGAATGGTTGATTGAAGCCAAGACCCTGTCCGACTTCTTTGAATCGCTACGCAGTGGCCACTTGATGCGGCAACTGGATAACATGGACGCGAATGCAGATATGTTCGGTCTGTTGGTTTGGGGTGACATGGCGACATACATTCGCCAAGCCAAATCGAGAGGCAGTAGCATCACATTCAATCAGGCAACAAAGCAACTGTCCGGTGCGTTAGGGCGCATTGCGGCAGACTTCGGATGCCTGATTTATCGTGGCCCTTCCATCATGGAAGCGGCACACTTCCTTGTGGCTCTTCATGAGAAGACCTACAAGAAGGCAAGCAGACATGGCGCACAGTCAGTCAAGCGTGTAAGCACGAATGACTTGCGCGTAGATATGCTGCGCATAATCCCCGGCGTCGGTGACGAAATGGTGGACAACATACTACTCGCTTGTGGCTCTCTGCAAGAGGCTGCATGTGGTGAGTGTTTGCGGCAGGTGCCCCGCATGGGGAAAGTCCTGCGCAATCGTGTGATTGAGGCCCTGACCCATGAGGACCCAGTGGTCTATGAACGCACAAAAAAGGTGAAATGATTTTCTCCTATTGTCTTGAAAGAATACAAGAAAGGCAATAAACCCTACTCTGTCCCGAAGCGGTGGGGCAGTAAGATGATACCCATAATTTTGAGGTGAAATGGAATGCCAAGAGAATGGAATAAATATGCAATGATGAAATATGAAACGCTTGAAGACTATGTTCAACGGTTCAGACTAACGTCGTTCTTCAATGAACACGCCGGTCTGTTATCGTTCTTCTATCTTCAAGGCCAAGCACTGGTGGACTACGTGAGAGTCCCAGTGTGGGCCAGTGCGTTAGACTCCCGAGTCCAAGTGTTTTGGATTCAACCGACACGAACAGGCAAGACGATTGCATGGGAGTTTGTTGGTGAAGTCGCTGAACTCGCCGGACTGGACACAGAGATGTTCACGTCAGGGACAGACTCGGCTCTGATTGGGTCGTTTGACTCAATCAAGAACTCTGATGGGTCGTTTGAGATTACACAGAATGAAGGACTGCTCGCCGGTAAGAAGTGTTTGAACTTTGATGAAGGTAGTATCTTGCTTCAATCGAATCCGAAGCAGTTCTTCTCGGAAGTGATTCTGTATCTACAACAGGCAATGAACCCTGTGGGTAGTCACAGTAACACACTGACAAAGCACATGAAGCATGGGACGATTGAGACAGAATCGCGCGTCTCGTTTTGGATTACAAGTTTCCCCCCGTCAGGCGTGAAGGAGTATGTGCTGACGAAGGGTCTGTTCCAACGTGTGCTTCTCTACGTCTCTCCGTGGTCGGAAGACATGAGACAGCGCGTATCTGAGCAGAGAATGTCCGGTGTCTACAAGGACATGGTATCAGGCACAGCCAGTGTTCAGGACATCGCTGACTACTTCATCAGACTCAAGGAGAAGACACGCTACCGTATGCTACAACTTGCGAAAGTCCCACAAGCAATGTGGGACGACATGACACCGGATGAGCAAGATGCTTGTGCACGGTCTGTAATGCATGAGATGTTTACAGTGGCCCCTGACTTCGATGTGCGTCTTCAGAGTGCGGTGAACGAATACTACACACTGGTGCGAGGCATGGACCCACAACTATCCAATGTGGTCTGTTCTTTCATCCCGAACATTCTGAACTACACAGTGCTGTTTGCCACACATCTTGCCATCCTTGATGCGATGGAGAACAATAGCGATGATTGGGAAATCAATGGTGACCATGTGGACATGGCACTGGAACTCATCTATGACATCTATGAGCAGTTGGTTGTATGGCTTGAGTCTGAAGTTGAAGTCGGTGCTAAGGCAGCAGAGAAAGCAGTCAAGCGCAAGGCATGGAAGGACGCATTCGGCAGTCGCAAGACACATGACCTCGGTGATGTGAAGGGTGAAGGTTGGGTGCTCAAGTCTGATATGCTACAAGCATACGGTAGCAAGCAAGACCGGAGTCAACCTGTGGTCTACAATCACTACCTTGCAGTGGGTCCAAAGTCAGCCACGCCTATGTTCAAGGAGACAAAGGTGAAAGGTGTTCCCTATGTGCGATGGGTTGGTGACAATCAATGAGCAGCATCATGGCACTGGACATTGAGACTGGAAACTACTCACATGAGATTGGAGGGTGGGATAAAACCGCGCTCTTTGAACCTACAGTGGTTGCCACATGGGACGGCACTAATGGGCACATTTTCACCAACATGGATGTGCAGGTGGAGGGGGCGAATCACTATCACCCTCTCCACCCACGTGAGTTGGGGGACCACTTGCAGAAGCATGTGGAAGGAGGGGGTAAAATCCTCGGTCATAACTTACTTGGATTCGATTTACCCGTCCTGAACGATGCATTGGACTGCTACTACGCAGGAGAACTGATGCGTAACAGTGAACATGTCATAGACACATCACGTGTCATGAACAGTTTGGCAGGGCACAGAGTCCCGTTAGACAATGTATGCAAACACACACTCGGCACGGGCAAAGTCGCCATGAAAAGCGAAGACGCCCCTCTCGCATGGCGTGAAGGACGCTATGATGAAGTGGCCGACTATTGCCTAAAGGACTGTAAATTGGTCTACGACCTGTATCGACATGGACAGGTTGAAGGACTGGTCAAGGCGCGTCATGTCGAAACAGGTCTTGTGACCGACTATGGAGTTGAGTGGAATGAGTGAAGAAAAGACAACAGGTGTAGATGCACAATTGAATAATATCCGCGCGGCGGTGAAAGTGGGCAATATGGTCCGCTCGACACTGGGCCCTGCGGGAATGGACAAACTGCTGACGGATGGGCAACATGACCTCGTCACTAATGATGGCGTGACCATCTTGCGTGAACTGGACATTGCACACCCCGGCGGGAAGTTCTTGATAGAAGCCGCGAATACGCAAGAAGCGACCTGTAAGGATGGAACCACAAGTGTGGTTGTTCTTGCAGGGCAGATGCTTGCTTTGTCGGAAGGACTACTGATGCGTGGGGTGCACCCTCAAGTCATCAGAAGAGCATGGACCAAAGCCCGAGATATTGCTTTGGGCGATGGACTGATGAAGCACGTGCGTGGAGTCAGTGCAGTGGATGTAGCAAAGACCGCATTGCGTGGGAAGGCCACAGAGAGTGACCTTGAGCACGCAGCCAATCTATGTATTGAAGTGGCGCAGACAACAGGTGGCAATCTTGACTGGGTCAATGTAGTCACACAGACTGGTGGCTCTTTGCAGGATTCCTATGTGCAGAATGGTATTGTGCTCAACAAAGAGTTCGCTAACAACACGGGGGAGTCTTTCTATGAGGACACAAATGTGCTCATCCTACACGGTGGTCTACAAGGCTTTGACCTCAAAGAGATTCAAATGCAAGTGAGTGACCCTTCGCAGATTCAAGCCATCAAAGAACAAGAGATGGCGATGCTCGCAGAACTGGCTGCAATGGTTGCCGGTGTAGTGGGTGAAGGGGTTGTCTTTGTCCGTGACAGTGTGCATGAGGCAGTGGTTCAATATCTTGCGCAGAAGGGGATTGCTGTAGTCACACGTCTCCGCCACTCTGACCTTGACAATCTATCCCGTTTATTGCGAGTGCCAGTGTTCTATCACATCACTGATGTGACGGAGGATTACAACCCATTGTGTTCAGGCTCAGATATTCGGCAAGAGCGTATCGGTGACCTTGACTTCGTCACAGTCGCAGGGCCGGGTGAAGCCACGACATTGGTTGTCCGTGGTGCCACACGTCAGACACTCGATGAGTTTGAGCGTGCCTTCGATGATGCGGTGGGCGTAGTCTGTTTGGCCATGAAGGATGAGGATATTGGGTTCCCCGGTGGTGGTGCAGCCTATTCCTTAGCCTCATCCTTAGTCAGAGAATACGCTACACTGACCTCTGATATGAGTGCGCGTGAGAGGATGTGCATTGAAGCATACGCAGACGCCCTTGAGATTATCCCTGCGGCGATTGCATCCAATGCAGGTATGGACCCACTGGATGTTGTCATGGAACTGCGTTCGTCGGGACCTGATGAAGGACTGTATATTGATGATGCAGGTGTCGGTTCAATCTGTGAGACATTGGACAAGGGTGTAGCAGAACCTGCCACATTGGTTACTCAAGTTATCAAGAGTGCCACTGAAGTCGCCTGTTCCATCTTGCGCATTGATGACATCATAGCACGTCGCACACAGGAGTGATGTGCTATGATGTCCACGGATGAATTGGTGGGTTATGCGCTCATAGGATGCTGTGTTACACCACTGATTTTACTCGCTGGATGGTATATTCTCCTAATGCTTGATAATGTAGTGATGGCTACGCTCAATGTGGCGGACCCTCGGGACGACGGAAGTGATGAACTATGATTGGATTGGGACTGGGGATATTCGCCGGTTCCGTAATAGGCACATTGGCATGGAAAGCCCACAATGTGAATGTGCCATCATTCCAATTCTTTGAATGTGATGAAGAGTATGTCAAACTCTGTCAGGATATGTGGAAGGGTCATCATCGTTATGGGAGGGAGTGAATGCTCCGTCTATTCATGAGGATGATGGGGCACGTCTACTGTTACCTTGAGAAGTTCGTGAAATACCCTGACGACCACACAATCCTCGGCATTGCTATTGATGAAGATTTGCAGAAGATGTCACGACGCGAAATCTGTCAATACATTGAATCCAATACACCTTCGCGCAGGTCTGACAAGCACACATCCTTTTGGAACTTAGACTCTACAACCAAAATGCGGTTCGGTGCGCAATTACTGCGCGAGATGAACCGGAGGGATGGGGATGACTAAACACTACACAGGTTCCTCCAGTAGTCGTATCAAGATTCGGCGTTGTTCTGAATGTGAGTCAGTAAGGCTACGCGGCCCCGGCAAATGCAGTTTGGCGAACCCATTGCTGGGCCCATGTGATGGCCGAATGCAGGTTGTCCGATACCCCACACCTGAAGAGATAGCAGAGGCGGAAAGACTCAGACTTCTGCCACCGCAAGGTGGTTTGGCAAATGCTTGAACTGTGGATGATTCCTTTGTGGGCATTTGGGTTCCTCATCGGGTTTTTGAGTGAGCGATGGAAGCATCTTTTCAGTGAGCCTCGCGCCTTCGTAATGCCGTCAGAGCCGCCTCCACCTGAAGCATTCAGAATGGACCGTTAATCCGCAGGTCGCAGGAGTGAACCCTGCACACGGCGCTTATCCTACCAGTCGGGTTGCTGCTCCATCCAATATGTGTCTCTCACTTCTTCATCATCAGCATCAGATAAATCCATGCCTTTTGAAGCGAGCCACTTTCGCATAGAGTTGGCCTCATCCATCCTCCTCATTCGATTCGCAAAGTAAGAATGAAGTCGCATCCCGTATGCTTTCTGATGATGTGGAGGCACACCTATCTTGTCCATGTAAGCATACCCGTCATTGTCAAACTCACGCGCATGAGACAGGAAATCGTCATTGCTCAGTTCATGATGACCTGCATATGACGGGTCTATGGGTCTATGGTAGCCTTCCCCCATACCGGGATAATCACCGTAAGAGACCCCCTCATAACCACCTGCTTTAGATGCCTCTGTTTCAGTTCTCACTTCGCCCGATTCCGGTCTACCCATCACTTCCACTTGAGGGCGGTGCATGACATCTTGTGGAGGGAACTTTGCCCCCATCTCTTTGGCCTCTTCACGGGTGGATGCCCATTGGTCACCAACCAACACACCGGGGAATCTCATCTCTTGACCCATCGTAGGTGTTTCTGTCTCTTCTTCATCCGGTGCTGTGAGTCCTTGCAGTGTGTCCCACCATGCTTGTTGACTTTCATCTTCGCGCCCACCAGCCCCAGTAAACTTCAGCATCTTCAGTGAATGACCGGGTTGATTCCGCGCACGATTGTCATGCACGTTCTCTCTGACCAGTCCGCCGCGTTTGGTGTGGCTTAAGTCAGGGCCACCGTGCCCCATCATACCGCGTTGTCGTCGCTCACGTTTGAGGTCTGTGCGATACTTGGTGCGTTCAGGTGTGGATTCGTATTTGGTATCGTATTCGCGCTTGTGTCTGATTGCATCATCAGAAAGGTTACGCTTGTCATAGGACGGATGACCCTTCAATGTATCGAGGGCCACATCGAGGGGGTTCATCTACGACCCCTCTTCTTCTGCCCTGCGCGCCATGCTGCTATGTCCTGTTCGTAGTTCGGTGAACCGGGGGCAGGTGGTGGCCCACGTGGATTGATACGCGACTGTGTCTGCACATTACGCTCGGGCTCAAGTGTGCTCATTGCCTGTGTCATTGGGTCCTCATCGAATGACTCTTCAGGCTCTTCTTGTTGTTCAGGGAGGAATTGCTCAAGGTCCGGGTGGAATGGTTCGCCGTGCATTCCCGGTTCCCCTCGCTCTAAATCTCCCAGTGTTGTCCTCCCCATTGCCTCCCGACTGCGCACACCCGCCATGTTGATGTCGCCTTGTGTTGCAGGGTCGTGTTGGTATTGTAGTGTCTTCATCGCTTCTTCCAGTGGTTCAGGCCGGTTCGCGGCTCTGTCCAACATATCATGCGCGGCACCATGTGTGCCTTCACCGGGGATGTGACCAATGGGTGAGCGATGGTCAGGATTGATTGCTGACATTGCTGCGTGCATCGCATCCAACTCACCTTCATGCGCCTGTGCTTCACGCTCTCGATGGACTTCATGTGGCCATAGAGCATCGGCTTCGTAGTCAGTGTCTGCTCCTGCTGTTTCTGGTGCTTGCCTATACTTTCGGGCTGTCCCTACACCACCAGCGTGTTCAGGGGATTCAAATGTTGAAGTGTCTATTGTGGGGTCAGGTGCGTCTTGATGATAAGTGTCAAATGTGGTATCTCTCACATCAGGGTCTGCTTCTTCACCTTCATTGAGTCCACCCTCTTCTAATTCTGCGCGAGATGCTTCTCCTTCATCCAGTCCTTGTCCACCCATTGGGCCGGAGAACAGGTCTGACCAGTATTCCTGAGACGGGTCGCCGCGCTTCCCACCTTTTGGTGCATCTACTGTGAACTCATCAGGGTCGTCGGGCTTTGTCAAGTCTACTGATGGCACACCTCCACCTAAGAGTTGCGCGATGTTCTGCTCTGTGCTGACCTTCTTGGGTGTCGCGTGACGCCCCTTTCTGTCGATTGTGCCCATTGTTACAGGGGGGCCTTTGTCACCGGGCCATTCAACTGGCTTGGGTTCTTCACCAACAAGGTCCTCTATTGGGATGCCCATGTCAGGTTTTCTTCCATGCTTATCCGGCTTACTGGCCAAATGAGCGGCCATCATATCAAGCATTTCTTTTTGGCTCACTTTTGGTGGGGCCGCTTCAGTCATCTTGCCCTTGTAGCGATTGGCTGCATCGCGCAAACCACCGAACTGTGCAGCATACTCAAGGTCTTCGTCACTCAACTCTTTCAAGAGGTTCCATGCTGTATCAAATGGGTTCATAGTATCAGAATCCTGCGTCTTTCTCTTTATCCCGAGGGTCGTAGTCTGCGGAGAATGTGCCCTGAAGTCCCGCAGGTGCCCCTTCCACATCCTGTGCTGCTCTACGTTGCTCGTAGAGTTTATCAGCCACCTGCTGGGCCAAACGGTTGTTTTCTTCATTTCTCCTGCTTGGTGCAGATTTCGCCCTTTCTGCATTCAAATGTGCAGCCATTGCTTCTTGGTGTTCTTTGTAACCCTGCTCATCGTATGCCTGTTGGTCCCATGCAGGGTCATAGAGTGTCTTTTGCTCTTTCAGCATAGGCCACGCCTTCTTCATGGCGTCTTTGTCATGCTTGCCTTTGTGCCCAATAGCGATGACAAGAGCGATGCCGGGCCCTTTCGGCTTCTTCTTCTTACTGTCGCCCATGCCTTTGGCATGGTCATCCTCCTCTTCATTCTTCCTCTTCGGCACCATTGCTCTTCCTCCATGCTTTTTGCCACAGATGGCCACATCCTACACACTCCCAAATGAGAATGCGTGTGCTACGCTCATTGACGTAATGACCCTCTATCCTTCGCGCAAGAATCATCTCACCACACGCTGTGCAGAGTTGTTTGAGACGGTCACTAATCTTGCCCATCTTGCCCACCTCCCATGAGTCCTTGCAGTTGCTCTTGTAGATACGCGAATGTTCTCGGCGCACTCTCACCCAAACGGGCAAGTCCTGTGCCTATCCCTGCTGATGGAATGACAATTTGTTTGTTGTGTGATAGAGCCTGTTGGATGTCCTCATCAATCATGCGCACATTGTCATCGTAAGTGTCATCAGTCCACATCGCACTCGGGTGCATAGAAGGTGCGTGTTTTGTGCGTATGCCGATTGCTCGGGGATGCCCCCTCATGTGTTTGGCTTGTCCACCATGACCGTCTCTTGCATGGTTGTCTCCAAACAGGAACACCTTGTCAGGGTGTGCATTCATGATGTCATGGTTTATCCAATCCATCGTGATAGCAGGTTGTCGTATACGCGGTTGTCCTATATCGAGGGTTTCCATCATTGTGCCCATTGCTTCATCTATTGGTTTGACCATGTCTTCTTCAAAGTGATGAGTCACAGGGATGCCTTTCACTTGTGCCCTTTTCATAGTGCTCTGTGTGCCTCTTCCTCTTCGGGAGGGGAAAGCGAGTAGATGAGTAGAGTCATTCACCACCAATTGGTTCCGATGATGATACATCCGAGGGCTACCCATGTGTCGGTATGTGTCATGGTGGTGTTCAGTGAACGGTATTTCATTCTCCTCTGCATACATTCGCGCAAAGGTGTCTGCACCTCGCTGGCCACCGGAGATGATACTGTGTGGTTGACCATTCTGTGTTACCCACTCGTCCACCTTCTCCTTGAAAGCATCATAGTCAGGCAAGTTGCGAGAGCCGACAATGCCGAGATGCATAGGGTCATCATCGCGCGGTTGTCCTATATCGAGAGTTTCTTCTTTCAACACGCGCCACCATGCTTCCATCTCAATCACACTCTGAACAGTTCAACCCACGCAGAGCCTTCCCATACATATCGAGCGTAGCCCGTAGTAGCAACAATGGCTGCAAGTCCCGCGAATGTGATTGTGGATGAACCTGTGTTACGGATTTCAATGATGTGCCCTTCGGGGAACTGTCCTGACGGTGTCAATGTGACAGCACCGTTGGCTTGTAAGACGAAAACAGAGTCACCATCAGCAGTGATAGTCCAAGTAGCAGAACTGACGGCCCCTGTGGGTGCATCTACGCCTCTTCCTGACAATCGGACGGCAGGGTTGTCTGCTGTGCCCGCATTGCTCTGCCCTGCATAGAAGAGAATGTCACGTGTAGAGTTCCCTGCACGGTCACGACCACGCGATGGGCCATGTCCTAACGCTGCACCGATACCTGATGATGAAGCAAGATTGGGAGCCTCGTTATTCGCGTGACTGACCCACATCGCCGCTACATCAATGAGACCACCTGCACCTGCATGTGCCCCACCGAAGTCACCATC
>CEUO01024277.1_pt1 | contig 21874 bp, 26 predicted proteins | sample 531391 | NCBI WGS metagenome assembly CEUO01 (sample SAMEA2622799, study PRJEB7988) | marine metagenome | isolation source: saline water (ENVO:00002010), including
TATTATTGAAGGTTATTATGGCGGTGGTTCTGGAGAAACTCAATTTTTAGGCTCTGGAGATTACAGGGAGACTTTCGGAGCTGGTGGTACTGGTGGCCTTACAGTTCCACTTAATGTTGTAGGAAGCGCTATTTCTGAAGCTACTGGAGTTGAATTTTTTGAAGATTGGATACCAGGAGCTGACTTTGGCTTAGCACAACTTAATAGAATAGTAGGATTAGAAAGCGCTTTAGACCATTTAAGTAATATTTCAAAAATAGAAATAGAAGAATAATTAGGAGATTTAAATGCCATTACCAGATAATTACTTTGATTTAGTAAATAATCAAAAAAGAAGTGAAAATCGTTTAACACCTAGCACAGGTATATATAGAGACTTAACTCCAGATGTACAAACTCCACAAGGTGGAAATGCATGGGACTTTTTAGGTAGCACTTTATGGGGAGCTACTTCAGGAGTAACTTGGGGTTTATCTGAACTTGCAGGATTAGGCCCACAAAAAAAATGGGAAGATATGAATAGTTGGGAAAGAGCTGGTTGGGTAGTAGGTGAAGGTGGTTCTTTCTTCATTCCTTATGTAGGACCATTTGCTGCAGTAGGTAAAGGTTTAAGTAAAGTTGCTAAAGTTGCAGGTAATCCTTGGGTTAAGAAAGCTGTTACTAAAGCAGCTACTTCCTCATTTGATAATATCTCTAGAGATACAGCTGAAATCGTAACTAAGCAAATAAATAAATTATCACAACAACAAAATATATCTATAGATCAAGCAAGAAAGCTATTTTCAGATGATATACTTACTGGTTTAAATAAAGTAGCTAAAGATGACATGAGCGTTCAGTGGATGAAAGATATGCATGTAGCTGGAGATGCATCTAGAAGAGCTAGCGCAAATTTACTAGATAGTTCTTCATATGCTATAAGAAAAGCATTTGATGATAATGGTGTTAAGTTAGCACGATCTGAAAGCAATCAATTAGCACAAAGATTTGTAGATGATTTAGGAGAAGGAAAGTATGTAAACGATGTTGCTGAATGGGTGGAAAGAATATTAGGTGGTTCAGCTCCTGGTAAATTAAGAGAGGTTACTTCAAAATATTTAGGAATGGCTGCACAAGACATGCTATTAATGACTATTCACGGTTTAGGTAGTGGTAAAATAAAAGCTTTAGCTCATGGTGAAGATTTTGATCCTATGGAAAGCCTAAGTCACTCAGCTATAATGGCTCTATCTTTTCCATTAATAAGAGCTATTCCTGGTGGTGGTAAGGACAATTTAACCACTGGTATAAAAAATGTATTTAGAAACTTTAAAAATACAAATTACAAGGCATTGCAAGATGCACATGGAGAGGAAGTTGTTAGGAATTTAGCTAGAGTTATGCTAAGAGGTCAAAATAAAGACTTGTTTAGCAGATCTTCACTAGCAAACACTTCTTGGAAAATAGGTGGAAAAGAGTATATGGGTGGATCTGAAATACTTAAAGATTTATCTAAAATGCCTATGAATCAGGTTAGAGAACTTTTGAAAAAAATGAATGCTAAGGTTAATAATGATCTTTTGAGAATGTGGGGACCAAAATATGCTATTGATTTAGTACAATCAATCCCTAGAATGGGTGTAGGTTTAGTATCAATGAATCCTTGGATATTAAATAAAGATGCTTGGGGAACAATGGAAGGCCCAGAATTAGGTTCACATTTATTTATGGCTGCTATAATGACAAAAGGTAGAGGAGCATGGGGTAGAGATGCTAAAAGGGCTTATTTCGCTGAATTTACACCATATATGGAAGCTTTAAGAACATTAGGGGTAAATACTAAGAATATAGAAAATGTCGTAAGAATGAAAGAACGAAAAGCTGATATCATGGCTGAGGGTTCAACACTTTATAATAATAAAGTTACTAGAGAAATTGAAATGATATTTGATGAAGCTATAAAAGCCTCTAAATCTTTGCCTACTGGAAGAGATTGGAACAATATAAAGCATTCAAGAGTAGCCGAGTTTAAGCCAATTTATGATTTAATACAAACTTTTAAAGACCCTAGCATTGATCCTACTAAGATAAAAGTTCAACATTTAGATGCAAAGACATTAGAGGCTATAGGAAATAGACTAAATAAAGTTATTGTTAGGCAAAATGCTCAAGGAAAAGATTTGACTGTAGGTGATTTAGGATTTCAAAGAACAATGACTGAAGTTAATAAAATCACTACAAAAGAAATGAGTAATACTTATAAAGAAATGCTACTTGAGCTTAGCTTTGAATTGGGCTTTCCTATAAGTCAAACTAAAGGAGTTGAAAAATTAACTGCTGGATTAGCTAAAGGAGTCGAAGGTACTGATTATGGAAATTCAATGATGGTAAATGAGGCCTTAATTGCTTTAAATAAATTAGGCGGAATAGTTGATGTATCGAAAGCTAAAGATGTTGATATTGCCAAATTGATACAAAAAAGCAGATTAAGACCAGAAGAGTTTGATAGAAGGGTTTCTGAGATTGTTGATAAATATATGGATATATTAGGAAAACAGTATGGGGATGATTTAAAAGCAACACATCCTGTATTTGATGTTGATGGAACTACACCTAATCATTATTTTAAACATATGGCTGTATCTAAAAATGTAGATGCAGTAGATAGGTTGTTAAGAATAGTCGAGGGGAATCCTGAAATTCAAACTGATAAAGTTTTTTTAGAAGCTTTTGACAACATTTTTAGAATGAAAGATGGGAGATTTGCAGAAAGCATCGATGAGTACTTACTTAAAGGAATAGATCCTAATGCTCAAAAAGGTAGTAAAGAATTTGAAATGTCAGAAAGAATGATATTTGCTAAAGAAGTATTAAGACCTATTTTTGAGCTAAGAAAAACAATGCTACGTGGTAGATCTGGAGACAAATCAACAAAAGAAATATCTTCAAATGATATGGAAGCTTTAATGGCTAGATATGAAAAAGATATATATAGAGATTTGCCAGCAGATATGAAAAATTTAGAAACATGGTATGGTAGCACAAGAGAATTAATGATGGAACAAATTTTTAAGATTCAAGGAGCTGATCCAAGAGCAATTAATTTATTGCATTATTTAAGGAATAATAACTGGGCTATAGAATCGCCTGCTGATGGAAAGCTAACTATACCTGATTTAGCCTCTGTTAAAAAAATGGCTAGAGATACACAAGATCCAAAAGTAATGGAAAAAGCTTTAGAGTCCCACAGACTTATAACAGAAATTTTAGGAGACTTTGTACAACAAGGTGACTTTGTCTTTGATGCAGTTTCAAGATCTAAGAATGTAGAAACAGTTCCTATTGAGACATTAACAAGAGTAGTTGATTTTTTAGGAAACAGGACTGTTAATGATTTAATGGGTAGAGCAAAAGATCTTTCTTCTGATATAAAAAACATGCCATTGCATGGATTAAGAAAGGATTTAAAAGATTTAGATGTTGAGATTAATACTGTACTTGAAGGTGTAGATCCAAGTAGAAAAGTTAAAGTTACAGATCCTATTGGAAAAATAGATGAAATAAGTAAAAGATTGGGACAGCTTGTTACTCAGGTTTCTTCAAGAGCTGGAGCAGATAGTGGGCAAATAAAAGATCCTGTTGTGAGAGATCAAATTAATGATATTATTACTAGACTTAATTTATTAAAGACTGATATTAATAAAGAAAGTGGAAAATGGGAAGGTACTTTTGAAAATAGATTAACAGAGCAACAAAAACAAATGGGCGATGTATATGGTTTTGAGCAATATTTAGGAAAGCCGATACAAACTATTTTGCACGAATTAATTAGGAGTGAAGCCAAAGGTATTAATTTATTAGATAAGTCTATAGTAAGATTGAATACTGCCTTACTTCAAAGCAAGAATGCTCTTACTAGTATAGATAAAGCTGAAGCTCAAATGTTAGTAGATAAATTTGTTGTAGAATGGAATCAATTATATAGAGGTAAAAATGCGCCTAAAGTAGAGTTAAGTGAGTTGATTGAGCAAGTAAATAATGGTGGGTCATTTAGAGATGGTATAAAAATCATTGAAAAATTAAATCAAAGTATAGATAGAGCTGTTGCTTTTGGTAAGGAAAATCATCCATTAAACCATGAAAGTATTAAGTCAGGAGAAACCCTGCACGAAGGAAACAAAATTCATGAACATCATAGAAGTGTCCAAGAAATATTAAGAGATAATAATTTATTAGGTGTTGATGGGAACCCAAAAAAGGACTTTCTTGCAGATATAACTACAGCGACAAATGCAGATCAAATACAACGTGCCTTAGAAACTCATGTTAGAGATTTTATATTTCAAAATGATAAGATTAGTATTAGTGAAAAAGATAAAACTTGGAATAAATTCTTAGAAAAAGATGCTTCAGAATTAATAATGAATTTAGTAAACAGCTCTCCTATAAAGAAAGTTAATATAGCAGGCGTTACACAAAAAGCAAATGAAAGAGTTGTTTTGCAATTTGAAAATGAAGCTTCTGCAATAGGAACTCCAGGTAATCAATGGTTTAAAAAACAAGGTTATGAAGTTTTTCATTTAACAGATGCTGTAAGTTATTTAAGAAATGGCAAATTAAGAAATCAATCAATAGATACAGAAGTTAGCCCAGATGCTATACAACAATATATTGCAGATGGCTTTAGAGTTAATAAGGCTAATCGTGATGTTATAAAAGCGATGGAAAGCGTTGCTGAACCATTTGAAATAGGTGAGATTCTTAAGACTCCGCAAGATAATTTAATATATGCTAGAGTTTCTCCTAGAAATAAAGTTGTTTTTGTAAGAAGCAAAAAGAACTTAGAAAGACTTGATAAAAATTTTGAAACTTGGTATGATAAAACTTTAAGAAGATATGAAAATGAGAGTGGTGTATTAGCAACAGAATTTAAAAGAGTTTTTGGTCATTTGAAAAACAAAGCAAATGATACTAGATCTGATATAGAATTAAAATTAATGATGATGTATCTTGAAAGTCAAGGTTCTAGAAGACAGTTTGATTTATATGTACAAGCTTTAAGAGACCCAGCTTTAAATTCTACAAATATAGCACAAAAAATGTATAAAATAGCAAATTTATCTGATGGTGGAACTACTCAACCAGAAAGTGCACAAGTTAATAATTGGTTGACAAAATATCATCCTGATGTTACAGTTAGAGGTCAAGCAGCAAGAGAGCTTACTAATAAAGGAGATCGTGTAATAATTGGAAATGATGGGCCAGCAGAAAGCAAAGACAATTATAGAAATCAAGATTTAAGCATACGAAGAATAGTTGAAAATGCATATAATGATATTGTAGTTGATCCAAACACTCCTAAAGATTTGCGAAGAATAATGAGAAAGTCTTTTAATGAATTAAATGAAATAGAATCATTAGACAATTCTCTTTTTGATGGAGTCAAGTTTTTAAGCTATGGTAAAATGATAAAGCTTATGGCTCAAAAGGGGATGCTAAATAATGACTTTATGGATAGTCCTAATGGCGCAAAAACTGTAATATTTGCAGTAGATGGAGTAGATGCTAATGGGAATCTAATTTCAAGCAATCAGCTATTAGGAAAAGGCTATTCTGTATATCACCCTGAAGTATCTAAATTTATGACCAATGCAGGTGCGGATATATTTATTCCTACTACATCTGCTAAAGATTATAGTGGTGTTAATTTAAATGGAACTAAATTAAAAACTTTAGATTTAAGCCGTGGTGTAGAAGCAAGCTTAAACTTAGGCGCTAATACTAGATCTTTGTTGGCAGACTATACTATGACAATACCTACAGGAAGTATGGGGGTTTCGTTTACTTCTAAAAATGCTAAAAAAATAAATCTTTCTCCATCTATTTTTGATTTACAAAATAGCTTATCTGTTGATCAGGCTAGAACATTTATGAGGATTGATCAAAAAATATCTGATATAAATAGAGAATGGGGATCTTTGCATGGAGATGGAGGTAAGTTGGCTAGATATATGTATGAAGTACAAGAAGAATCTGGCAACTTTATGGAACAAGGAGAAGCTGGTGTAATAAAAACTTTATTTAGAATGGGAGCTGATCCTAATAATGTAATAGTAAGTCCAGCTTTAAGAAGAATTGTAAGAGAAGGAGATTTTAGAGTATTAAAACAACATGCTGTAGTTGGGGGTGAAGATAATTTTATAACACCTAATGTATTGAAAGATTTATCAAATCCTTTAAATGTCAAGGTATTTAATTCTGAAGGTAATCAACTCACTAGAAGGTCCATGCAACACGGAGGTATTAAATTTAATACAAATACTTTGAAAAATTATCAATTAGGAGATTATTTAGAAGCAGGAACAACTAGCCTTAAAACTGAAAAATTCATATTTAGAGATGAAAATGGAGTTGATATTGTTATAAGTAAGGATAGGCAAAATAACTTTAGATATGCTAGTAGCTTATATGATGCTATTGATTCTAAAGGAACTCTAAGATTAAAAGGAGTTGATTCTAAAGGCGCTGAATCAGAGATAGCAATATCTAAAAAATCTTTAAAAAGTAAATCTGTAGAACAAGCTTTAGAAAGCATTGAAAAGATAGTATCTAGGCATTCATTAAATGGCTTAGATTTAGTAAAACTTCTTAAAGGTGAAAAAATAACAAAGGATGGTTTTGTATTAGACTTTACTAAACAAAAATTTTGGAAAACTATAAAGGATCAAAATATAGAACTAGCAAATATGTCTCATGCCATTCCTAATATAAGTCATGATAAAGTAGTTTTCAGAATTCAGGGATATTCAGAAGGAATGGATGGATTAGTTGAGGTTAATTCATATGATTTAAGAACAGCTTTACAAAGAGACAATGATGGAGATCACTTGTATTCTCATAATAAGCTACCCTGGGAAAGCTTTAAAGGGTTCTTGAAGGAAAATGGACAAAAAACCGATTTTTATATGTTTAATAAATCAGAGTCCTTAACCCGTGAGTTATTAAATCCTTTTGGAATTGGAGAGCAAGGGCAAGCTGGAGAAGTTGCAAATAATGTTGGATTCCATGAATATTCCAATAAGTTGCATAATTCAAAAATGATTATAGGTACTGTTGTGGGAGCAAGAAGTGCAATAGGATGGATGAATAGAGTTGGATTTCAAGCTAGGAGGAAACCTACAGATAAGTTTGAAAATTACACTGAGAACCTTATTGATGTAAATCTTAAAGATCTTGCAATATTAGATAAATTTATGGACACTGTTCAAAATTCAGTTGATATCCATGGAGGCAAGCATCCTATAATGGCTGATAAAACTCTTTTAGAAAACTTTATATTTTTTGGAGAAGTTCCTTCTTCCTTAAATACGAAAGCTAAAGAAAGTTTAAAGTTAATGAGAGGCGACCTATCTTTTGCAAAACATGTAGATAATGCGGCTAATCTTTTATCAGGAAATTTTAATAAAAATATAAGAGACAGTTTTTTAAAGAAGGAAATATTTAAAGAAATTATTAGAACTTTAAAACAGGCAAATAAAGTTAATAATGAAACTTGGGATGAAAGAGGGCAAAGAGTTCCAGAGCCAGATGAATTAAAAGACTATTATTATGATATAAAAAGATTATTTGAAAATCCTACTACTTATTTAGCCTCTAAAATGAGAAGAAAAATCTTTATTGCAAATAAATATGAATCATCAGAACTTGCAAACCGATTAAAAAGTGAATATTTTGAAATATTTTTTCCAGATAGTAGAGCTGATTTGTATAGTGCTGAGAAAAAAAGCAGGTATTTTGATGATATAAGAAAAGGTTTAGCTGACCAGTCAATGAATAAAATATTCAATTGGAAAGGGATAACTGGTATTGAAGGCTATAAAGCAGCTTTTAAGGAATCTATAGCTGGCTATACTTTAAGTAGAATATTAGAAAATAAGCATTATTGGGATTGGAACTATGAAGGAATGAGGCTTCCTAGAGAAATTGCAACAGAAAATAAAACAAATTTATATGATGGAGCTGGATATTTTGTTAGGAATATGGAGAGCTATATAGAAACAAGAAGAGCTTTTGGAGAAAGTCATAAGCAGATTATAGATGATGTTTCTAGAGGAGATTATGTATTTGATGCAACTTCGTTTGGAAATAAAAATGGACGAACATATAAAAATATGTTAAATGCTGGAATATTAAATACTATGCTAAATAAGCAACATGCAAATTTAGTAAATAGATTAGAATATTTTAATAGTCAACCCTTTACTGATCCTATGAAAATAAATAAGTTAGTTGATAGATTGCATAATATACAAACTGGTATAAATATTATGGGGATTACTAGATCTAAAGGAATGCTTTTAGAAAATCCAAATATTCAAATTATACAAGGACCTAAAAATCGTAGTATGAGATTTGCTTCTATTCAGAAATTAGGTTTAAAACCTGGGCAAAGAGTAGCTATATATAGTTTAAAGGGAGATGTTAAGATTACTGAAGCTCCAGATACTAAAGATAAAAGTTTTTGGAATATGGTTACTCAATCAACATCTGAAGGAGATAAGCAAATACCTTTCAATCAATTAAAGTTTATAGGTTATTATGGACAAACAAAAGATGGATATAAAAATAGAGTTGGTTCATTAAGACTTAGAAAAGGATATACTTATATTGTAGATAAAAACCCTAATAAATATGGTGGTGAATATTTAGATGCAAATAGTGCAAAGTATGCAGATGCTTTATTTGAAGCCACAACTGGATATGATATGTTGCCTGAATCATTTTTAAAAGAAAATGTTGGTCAATTTGTTGAGCAAGCTAGAAATGTAAGGGCTTCTTTAAATTATGGTCAAGTATCTACAAATATCAATGCTATGAGCAATGTGGTATTAAAGGATATGTTATATGCTGTAGAATCTTCTAGACAAATAAGAGAGATAGATCAACTTGTATCTGATTTTAGAAATTCTGTTAAAGATAAGTATATTCCTGAAGATGCTATACTAAATTATTTAATACAGCCTCAACCAATAGCTAATCAATTTTATGGAGATTATGATGGAGGTAGGCCTGTATTTAAAACAAATGTAAACCTCGTTAAAAAGGCTATGATGTGGGCTAATAAGAGTGGTAGAGAAGGTTGGACTCAAAGAATTGTTAGAGATATGGAGGCATATGCTAGGGGTGAGCAAAGAAATCCAGATGCTTCACCATATGACAGAATGTATTCAGATGGGATAGATTATGATGCATTAGGTAATAAAGCAGGTATGGCTAGAACCTTATCAAAATATCAAGGATTCTTTTTCCATTCTATATATTTGGATAAAATTATGGAAGGTGCTGCACCTAAAGGAAGAGGTCAAGAGTTTGTTTTAGATATTTTAGACAATGTAAATGGTGATACTAAAATTGGAATAAGAAGAGAGAATAAAGTAAAAAGCTTTCATGAAAATGAAGCAAAGAATAATCCAAGTGAAGGAGGATGTTAATGGCTATATGCAATGTTTCAAGCAAGGAATTATCTAAATGGCGAGATACTACAGATGAGCTCTATAAATATTTCTTATATGCAGATAAATTTGGAAATAAAAAAAGAGCTGTATTTGATAGATTTACCGATTATAATGGTAATTTTAACAATGATGTAGCGCATAGAGTCTTTAAAGATTTTGTATGGCATCAATTAGAACTTCCTATAGACAGTAATGTTCCCCTACCTAAAGACCTTGTTAGAAGAATTAAAGTTGAAATAGATGCATATGATAAAAGATTAAAAGGAAAATTTGGAAATTATGCTTTTATAGTGCCAGAAGGAATATCTAAGCAGGATCCTACTGCTAGAAAATTTCAATTAGAATTAAATAAAATAATTGATACTGAGCGTACTAATATTAATAGTTTAATGAGTAGCAATGGTAAGATTGCAGATCATTTAACCGAAGCTTACTTAACATCAGGGCAAGTAGGTATGGTTGATAAAGTTGGCAAAAAAGTTAAAACAAGTTTTGAATCTATTTATAAAGGAAAAGGAGCTGAGAGTCCTGCTGTGCAGAAATTAAGAGAAATAAGAAGAAAAATGGCTGAAGCTCCTGATGAAAGAACTCAAGTTGAATATATAGGTGAAATGGAAAAATTTATTAAAAGCGATAAAGGTGAGACTATTAGGCAGTTTATTGAATTGATTCACATGCCTAAAGATTTAGTTGGAGAAAATTTAAAAAATGTTCGTAAAAAAGATTTTAAAGATACAAGGGAATTTTTAGAAGATGGCACTGAAAATCCAAATTATAATAGACTTAGAAGCTATAATGCTCATGTAGTGGAGGCTGTAAAAGAAGCTAGAGTAAGCTTAAATGAGATGGGGAATGTATTTGTAAGAGGCTTGCAAGGACTACAACAAATAGTTGCTGTTAAATATACTGGGACTTCAGATATAAAATTAGCTATGACTAACCCTAAAGCTAAAAAGTTATTAGAAGCTATAGATGGTTCAATAGAAAACATTCAAATTGGATTAAAAAAAGGTGGATATTTCCCTCATGCAAGTTTTGAAAATGTGGTTCAATTAAAAGAAGCTATGAATAAAGCTATGAATGAAAATGCTATAGGTAAAGAAGCTGCTTATGAAAATATTGTTAATGATATTATTTCAACTATTAATTTATCTAGGATTCCAGATCCTGCTAAAGGAAGGAACCCTCGTATTAAACAATATTGGGAGAAAGATCCATTATTGGTAATTTCTGAATATGGAAATCAAGCCGTAGCTTTTAATAAATTAGTATATACTCAAAAATCTTATTTAGAATCTATAAGAGAAATGCCTAATTCAAATACAAAATTTATCAAAGGTTTAAAAACTTTTATTGATGAACAATATACTGTATTTACAAAAGGAACAGCTGGTAGAGCAGATTGGGCTAATAAAGCAGTTACTACCTTGAATGCCTTGCAAACAGCTCGTACTATGGGATTAAATATAACAGGAGCTGTAAAGAATGCAGCTAGTGCTATACATTTTTATAGTCGTGTAGGATTCTCAACATTAGGCAGAGCTGTGAAAGCTGTAAATGAGAGAGGAGAATTCTCAAGAATATTAGAAGCAGTTGAAAAAGAACAAGGATTCTTATTTACTGATGCAGCTTCAGAGTTATATAGTGAAGGTCTAATAAGCCAAAGAGATCTTAGAAGTGGTAGAATTTCATTTGATCCTATAAGTGGACAATTAAAAAATGGAGGTTCTAAATTAAAAGATTATTTAGCTAATGCTGGATCTTGGACTTTAGATAAAGCTTTATTTTTTCATAGAATAACTGAAAATAATCAGCGTAAATGGATGTTTCGTACAGCTTTTCATCAAAAATGGATGCAATTAAATGGAATGGGATATGATCCTCAAACATCTCAAAGAATGGCTACTGCTCATGCTTTAAAAATGGTTAATGGTTGGGCTTATGAATATGCTGCTCATGGTAAAGCAAAGATGGTTAGAGGTGAATGGAGAACTATAGATACTATAGAGAATCAAGGTGTTATTGCTAAAAAACTTACTAGTGGAGTAATGGGGGCTGGTTCTGAAATAGCATTTCACTTAATGCATTACCCAATGTCTCTAATGGAATCACATTGGTCTTCTTTAAAAGGAGCTATGAATTCTATTAAAGCTAAACAAGGATTAGGTTCATCTCAAGAATTACAATATCTTCTTAGATATGGTGGTGTTTCTGCACTGCTAGGTTTAATAGGTGCTATAACTAATACAGATCTAACTAATATATTTGAAAATGAAACTCAAGAAAGATTAGGTAGAGTAATTACTGATCTTACTGAATTTGACAATCCAGATAGAGGTACTTTTGGTTTATTATCTGAATTTACTGGGCCCACTATAGGTACAATGAAGCATTTAGGTATTGTAGGTGGTATTATAGATATAGAGCATAGTGATTTAAATAAGATTTTATTTGGTAATGTAGACTTTGCTGACGATGATGACAAACTAACTGAATTATATGCTGCTTATCAATATTCTACTGCATGGGGAGTATTAAAGAATAAAACTATACCAGCTTTAAAATCAGGTAGAGGTAGAGATTTATTTATGCATACTCTTAAATTATACCCTAGTGCAACAACTAAGAAAAGGCATGAATTGATATTTGGAAAAGAACCAGATAAAAGAAAAACAAAGAAGAAATATTTAGGAGTAGTTCCTAATAGCGATTTAGATAGATCTTTACAACTATTAGAACAATTTAGTGCAGGTAAGGTAGATTAAAAGAAGGAGCACCTTACCCACACATTATAATTATTACCAAAGACCACTTCTTTTAATACCTATATGAAATCCTATAGATAATACATCAAATTGAATAGATATTTCATCAAGATAAAATATTTCTATTGCAAATGGAAACATGATTAATAGAATAAAGCCATCTTCTTTATAGTACTTTAGATAATTATTCATAATACTCCTCTTCGAGATGATTTAACATATCTAGAAAGTCTTGATATCTTATAACAACTAAAGTATCCTCTCTATCTTCTTTAATCAAGGCTATATCACAGCTTTCAGGTGGTTTCATAAATGATGCAATCTTTTTACGCATCTTACATTGACCCTTAAACCTTCCTATTTTAACATCAACATCTTCCGCTTCACCTAAAGAAAGTCCATTACTAGCATATGCTCTTATAGAATCTATTCCTGCTTCTTTAGCCTGATTAACAACTAATCGCTCTAATCTATTGCCTCTTGCTTTGTTTTTGCTTGGCATTTTCTAGCTCCTTTCTTATTCTTTGAAAATTTCTTTTTAATGCTTCATCAGCAGCTCTTTTTATAGGCTCTATAGATTTATTAGGTTGTCTTATAGGCTTATTGTAAGAATTTAAACTATTTATTATATTCTTTAGTTCTTTGATTTCATTATGAAGCTTTTTGTTTTCTTGATTTAACCTTTGTATTTCCATCATCGCTTCCTGATTTCGACTCATTTTCAGCCTCCTTTTTTAATTTCTCCATTTGCTTATTAACATGATCCATCCACTTTTTCTCATGTTTATTGAACTTAATATATGTCCATAATGCTGAATCAACTTTATTTATTTGCTGATCCATTTGAGATACTTTCATTATTATGTTTTCTACAACATTTTTTAACTCCATTATGGTAGGTTTCTTTTTATTAGCCATTATTCTAACCCCATTCTATCCATTACTCTAAGCAATCTAGTGTTAATGAAATCTAAATTTTCTTGAATTTCATCTATCACATCCCATAATTCATCATATCTTTCACGACTCATCTTAAATGCTTCTTTTTTAGGTTTAGTTTCTTTTTTATTTGCCATTTTATCTCCTTATTTTACAGGCTTTCTGCCCTTCAGTTTACATTGATATAAATATCTTTCTCTTTTATGAATCATTTTTGGTGTAAAGTAAAAATAGTCATTAGCTTTAGGATTAACAGCCATTCCTATATCAGTTCTTGTTAACCAATGGATATATTCACTCGCTCTCATCTAAAATCATCCCCCATAATAAACACAAATATACTATAGCATCTGTTATTCTTCCTCTGACATCTTCTCTTTGAGATTTATGTCCTTCTAAATAAGAACTTATTCCATCTACATGTTTCATAAAATAGATCCATAATACAGTTTTTCTATCTATATTTGTTTGTTCTGCTATTCTTTCAAAGTTAGCAAAAGCATTATCTTTATTCCTGGCGTACTCTTTTTGTCCTGCTGCTCTTGTTGCTTGAATGTCGAGAAATATTCTCTTCACTAAGCTCTGCATTTGTGCCTGTGTCATCTTTTCTCTCCTTAATATTCATTAGATCTTTTGTTAATTTTATGTCTACCCTAGACATTTCTAAATCTCAGCCATAACTTAACCCGCAATTTCTACACATTGCCGAACATTCTGAAATACCCATAGGGTGTCCACAATTTGTGCATTTTCCAACTTTCATTTTTTCTTCCTATTCTTCTTTCCAAAGGTAATTCTATATACCTTTCTCAATACTTTTCTAAATACTTTTAATTCTTCTGGTAATTTTGCCATTTTTTTCCTTTCTGTCAACTAGAGAGCCTCACATATTCCTTTGCCTCATTGAGTTTCTGCAGTCTGCTAAGGACTTACAGGACCAGTTATTGGCTCTCTAATCTCTTCCGACTTATCTATTATTGCTGTAATAGAATTATCCTATTAATGCATTATTTACTGGCAAATGAACATCGAGATTTTCTCTTTCTCTATTTGCAGTACATTCTAAATGCAATGATTTTATCAAATTGTTCTCATCTTTAAACGGTGTTAAAGATAAAACTTTATTTGCATTATAAGCAACCCTAAAAGAGCCTTTAGAACTAGCTATATTCATTCCATCGTTAAATGCTGATTTAGTTATTTCTGATACAGCAAATACAATGATGTTATTTTGTACAGCAAGTTCCATTAATGATTGAGAAACTTCTTCTACTTTCATATTATTATCACTCTTTTGAGATTTAAACAAGCCCATATGATCTACAACAACTATCTCAGGCTTTCTCGGTAGCATTAATATTCTTTTATGTAATTCGTGTGGATAGCAACTACTATAATCAACTGTTAGCCAATCAAAACTTTTACTTATTCCATTAGCATATTTACTATAGTAATCTTTTAACTCTTCTTCTGACCATTTGTTTTCTATCATAACAAATCTCATCCACATTTGTCTTGGGCTCATCTCCATTTCAATAAAATATGTATTTCGTTTAAACCTATTTACTAGATTTTGCAATAACATAGTCTTCATAGATTTTGGAGGAGCTTGTAATATCACAACTTCACCTGGATAAACAGGGAATGTTTGACCATAAGGTTCACCTATGTCAATAGGATTATGATTTCTATTTAAGAATTCAACTAATTCTTTTTCCATTGTTTGAGCATCCATAGTATGTTGTGATGCTTTTGATTTATATAACCTGCAAGTTGATTGACAATGTTTGTCCATATGTACATCTGTACAGCCATAATTATAACCATTTCCATTATGTCCTTCATAGCAATCAGTAACTATTTTATCCATTTCTGCTTTAGTAAATGGATGAGAAGAAAGATCTACTCTTTGTCTCCAATCTTCCATCACTAATCTAACAACATGTTCTGGATATCTCCATCTTAAGAAAGCACCTACTCTTAAAGCGAGCTGGTGTCTTGATCCTTGAGCTCCACCTTCCATCATTTTTTGAATACATGGATACCATACTGGATCTGGATTCTTTCCTAATGATACAGCTTCAAACTTTTTATCACTTGCAACTGACTTTCTTTCTAATACATCAAATACTGGCTCACATTCCAGATCAGCCCATTTAGGAGCAGATCTTTTAGTTTTAGCCAATTTTTGTATATCATCTATTGGATTATGCAATTCTTCTAAACTTATTGGTATTTTCCATAATTTAGATTTACTATTTAATGTATTTATTACTCTGATGATTCTTGTCTTGTCGGATACTGATGGATCAGCGTATTCATAAATACCTCTAGCTTTTAATTCATCCTTAACTTTTAAATGCAAGTCTGGACATGGCTTCCATCTGAAAGCATCACCTGGTATTCCTAAATGAAACCCTGTTCCTGAAAAGTATATACGATAAGGTACACATAAATCATCTAGCTCTATAGTTAATCCTATAGTTTTATCTTTAGCTTGTTTTGGATTCGCTCCATCAACATCTAATATAAATTCATCTGGCATATACAATATACCATCATATCCAGATAAACTTCCTTTCTCTTTAACAAAATCAACTACATGCCCATCATAATCCCATAAAGACATAAATGTATCTTGAGCCATACCTGCGTATTTTTCTACATCATTTATATCTCCAAAGTGATGCCTATTAGCTAATCCAAATGCATACTCTTTTATCATATTATCTCCTAGAATTCAATTGATTGTAACGCCCATATTTGCTGCTTATTAACTCTATCTAGTTTTTTAACTTTTAATATACCATCAGTTCTCATTCTTCTAAACTCTCTAGTATATGTTTCAGAACTACCTAAGAATTTGCCATAATCATGTTTACCTATATATGCTAATTCCTGTATATCTGAAGTTTTAAATGTTGTTAAACCTGCCTTTGAAAGACTCATTAACTTTTTAGCTATATGTTTTCTAACTGTCATAATTTCTCCTTTAAGTTTGTTTATTCTGACACGACACCCGTGTTGCTCTACCCGCATTTCGTTACCGATTCCCAACAGAATATTTAGGATATTAGTAAACCTGACTAATCCAGGTCATCCTAAAATTGATTAGCGAATGGTTCACTTGAATCAGGAATTCCATTTGGAACACTTGGAGCAGTTGCTTCTAACATACTTTTAACTTTCTTTTCTACTCCAGCTTTAATAGAATCAACATCTGTTACTTTATAAGACAAGTGAGTTCCTTCTTGTGGGATAGGTGCTATACTATCAAATACACGAGAATAATTGTTACCTGATTTATTCTCTTTATAGACATATATATTAACTATTTTACCTATTAATCCAGAAGCCTCATCATCAAATTGAATTAACGGATGTTTGCCATTAGGATCTTTAAGTACCCCTACTATACCAGCATTAGCATATCTAAAGATATTAGCTATTTTGAACTCTTCTTTAGTTGTCTTATTAAATACTTCATAAGCACGAAGATTCATATTGTCAGGATAGTCTTCAAACCATAGATCTATATATCTTTTAGCATTTGTATCAGGAACATTTGATTCATATGTACCATATTCAGCTTTAGATATAACGACTTCGTGCCATCCTTCTTCAAACTTACTTCCGCCTTGGGAAGCTGACATTGTTTTTATTGCCATATTAACTCCTTTGTTTAATTGCTCTATCAGATAATGACTCACCATCATCGTCTGTTTGTGCTATACCTACCATTGCAGATAAAGCAAATCTTCTTGCATATGTTGTAGTTGCACCAACTGCTTGTGCATCTTTCTTTCCTCCAATAGGCATTTGCAATCTAGATTTGATCCATTGTCCTGATTCATGTAATAATGTAGTAGTTACATAAAATGTACCTGACTGATCTTTATCATGACCTTGAACAATAGAAAGTCCATACTTATTTAAATATGGTAAAGAAGATTCAATAACAGTATGTAAATCAGCATAATTAGATTTAAAGAAGGGATTAGTAGCTTTTGCTTTAGCACCCTTCATTTCAGCTTGAGCTTTAGCTAATGATCCTGATAATTTATCTATATTTTGTGATTTCCATGCTTCCTTTCTTCTTTCTTTAAATACTTCTTTAGGGACAGTTATCCCTGTGGATACTTCTTTTTCTTCCATTGATTTCTCCTTTGTTGAGGGGTTTATAATTTACTAAAAGCGGACAAATATTACAAGTTATTTAATGTAGCCAATGCAACTGTAACCCTAAATCGGCTGGGCTTATTCAGCTTAGTTAATACAGCGCCATACAGGATCTCTTAGAGATTAGGGCCAACTGATCTCCGTGACTGACATGGCTACATTAAATTTATTAAGGGAACAAGTCCAACACGTTACTTTTAGTTAGATGTCAGGATATCCACGCTACATTGCTCCCTTAATTTATACAAGCTTTTTTTTCGTTTAATAGTAGTGCTTTTGGGTTCTAGACATATTACTAATATTAACCAAAAGTTCCTGGAATAAACTTAGTGCAACTTCTCAGGACTGCTACTAAACTAGTTGCATACTTGTAATTTTACATCAGATTCATTTTCTTTAAAGTATTCTTCTTGGTACTTGCCATCCAAGATACAGGTTTGATATTTTTAAGCCAATCCTGAACTGTTGGAATAAATCCTAAATCCTCTCTTATGTGTTGCTCTGCAATCGAGCGTACTGGTATATCTTTACCATCAGAGTTATTGATTACTATTCCAAATTTCATTTCACACTCTTTAATACCTTGAGTATGATGTCTTAAAGCTCTATGCCTAATATCAGCATAATGATCTTTTGTTTCATCAAACCATGCATGTATTCGGTGATAGTCTCCTACCCTACCACCAAATAATCTTACACTTGATTTACAATGATGAACTGACTTCATCTTTCATAAACCTCATCACCATACCAAGTTTCAGGTGCCATACCATTCATAAAGTATGTTTCTTTTACATCTACAGCTGCGTATCTATTTTGTTGCCCATCTACACGAAACTCTTCTTTCTGTAAATCCCATACTACTTCACCTTGTCCACCTTCATTATTATACCAATCATAATCTACTATTTCAACAAGCTCATAGTGTAATTCAGAGTTTAAGTTTCGATCTGGATGATTCTCTCTGAATAAATCATAAGACTTTTCTAGATCTCTTTGATTTCTAGTCATACCTTTCCATTCATCAAAATCTTCTTCTTTATCATAATTCCAACGTTTAGATTGATATATATCTGGATAATAACCTTTACTATCCTTGCTTTCTAGATTTATTTCTTCTTTCCAACCTTCTGCATGAAAACATTCACCACTATCACCAGCACCTTCATACCATACTCTTATATATTTATATCCTAGTTCTCTTAGATATGCTGCTAAGTCTTTTAATGATTTTGCTTTGTTCATTCTGTGAACTTTTCTTTCTTCCATCCAGTTTCTTACCCATTCTTGTGACCCAATTGCGGGTTCTGATAATTTTTCCATTGACTTTTTTGCTGTTTCTGTCTTGTTTGCCATCATAATCTCCTTTAATTTGATTTTCTATCCATACATCTGCTTTATCTAACCAATATTCCTCATTCATATTTCTCTCTTAGTTCATCATAATTTCTTAATATATATATCCACTGATCTTTTGACAATGTTGTCATTTCTCTTGCTTGTGGGCTAAACATATTAAACATACCACTATCTTGAACATCTCTATATTGAGCAAACTCTTCTTCAGTTACTTTATCTTGCATTTGACACATCCTTTCTTATCATTTCAAATGGAACATTCCATCCTGTATCTCCTACCATAACTATAGCTCTAGTTCTATTTATCTTCTCAATAATACCTTCTTTTATTTTACCAGAACCTGTTATTTTAACTTTATCACCTTTAATTAGATTAAAAGCATTTTTCTTAGCTAGATATTTTCTTTGATTCATAACTATTTCTTTAATAGTATTTAAATCATCTATATTATCTAGATTTGATATTAAATTTCTTATTTCGTCAATTTTACTCATTTTATCTCCTTATTTAATTGAATTACTTTTCCATATTTATTAGTCATTGCTGGTTTAGTATTTCTACCTTTGTCTTTCTTTGGTTGTCTCTTAAGCCATTCAAGTAATCTTTTCTTTTTAGATTCACTCATCTTTTTCATCTTATTATTTCTTTATCTCCTTAAGTTGTATGAGAGTATAACCTACTCGAATTACTGCAGTTAGACTTTCGATGACTAGTAGCATACCACTCCCTTGTGCGAACAGTCTCATGGGCTCCCTATCTTTATTATACTCTCATAATTATTATTTAAGCACTAATTGCATTTATTAAACCATCTGTTATAATAGCATTGTGATTATAAGATGCAAGCGTTGGCTTTTCTTTATGCCACAATATATCTGTAGCAGAATTAAGTAAGCCCCAACCATTGCTAGTATCATGATAATCACCACGAGGATCAGTAAATTTATCTACAATTTCACCCCATATACCTGTTGGTATATCTTTAAGATGATTGTGTCTAATATTACTGATTTCTTCAATGTCTATAATGCGAGTATTTAGATCTTTTATACCATTGATCATAGTATTTACACTGATATTATCTCCATCTTGTGTCAGATTTATTAAATGTACCATAGATTCCAATTGCGTGTTCCAATCTTCAGAACCAGGTGCATGTCTAAATCTATGATTCTGTAGATATTGCTTACTCATCATTCCATTGGTACATATTAATCTATATAACATTAATGAGAATCCAAATGATCTTGATCCATCATAGCTATTCCAAAATTGAATGCCTAGATTTATCTTATCTATATCCTCATCTTTAGCTGTATGATCAATAGTTGCTATGCTATCTACCGCTTTATATGCTAACATAAAGTTCTTACCATTAAAAAACTCTTTATCTAATTCAAAATCTATATATGCGCTATCTAGTAAGTTATCTGCTATATCTTTAACTTCTTGATTAGGTAGTAACATATAGTTTTGTCCTACTACACCTGCTTCTTTCCATCCCTTTTTCTCATCGTATCTTTGAACAGAATAAGCTGATGATTGTATCCCACTATAATCAAGTGGTACTTTCCTTATTTCTTGATATGGATTCATTTTTTATCTCCTTTATATAATGTTTTACGCAATAAGGTATATCATTATTTGTTAATACTGCTGTTTTTTTACATATTACACACATTGGTGGTGATTCCATCATAACCCTTTCTTTTTTACTGCATTGTAAGATTAAAGTAATGCTTTATAACATATATCTCTTATAATATAGTAAATAAAGTATTCATCATCTCTATCGTGTATCTTTTTTTCTGAAATACATTTTTCAACAATTTCCTGTATTTTTTCAATTTCTTTAGTCAATTCCCCATTTCTATCCATAAATTTATGTAATAGGGCATCATGTGCTTCACTCATCTTAGCTTCTCCTTAACATATTTAAATATTATCATTAATAATACTATTTTAAAGCCAGAATCTGATATTACATCTATTATATACATTGCATCATATACTGTTTCATTCATCAGTTTCTCCTTGTTTATATTCTTGATAGCAATAATCACACATCCATATAGATCCATCTTTAAATAAATCTGTAGCTTTTCCATAATCTATATCTATGTTTTTATCACAATCTTCACATTTTACAATACTCATTAGTATGTACCTGCTTCATGTGTATTTTCAGACATCCATTCAGCCCAACAATCCCATTCTGCACATAAATATTCATATCTACAGTAATAGTTTTCATAAGCTGTGCCTGATATTTCTTCTCCACATTGAACACATTTTTCTTTATCATCACTCATTATCAACTCCTAATACTGGAAATGTTTCGTTAGCTTTTTCACCAATGTATGCCATAGCACCACCATCATTGCCTTCATCATCTCTCATAGGATATACCCATGTGCCATCATCTAATTGAAAACATAATGGTCTAGAATACCACATAGATTCTTCAGCTTCTTCATTACTAAAATATTCTACGTTAATTATTTTCTTACCTATTAATTTATCAGCTGCAAAATTAGTCCAATACTCAGTCCTGTCTTTACCTTTTGATAGATCATATTTCTTACCATTTAATGTAGTTTTACTCATTTTGTTCTCCTTGTTAGTTTTTAAATTCTTTGAAGCAGTATCTGTTATTTACAGAGCCAATAGTAGTGATCAGCCATACTACTTCCATGCATATGTAGGTATAAGGATTGTTATCTAGTTGGCTACAGAGTGATCATCTGCCGATACCAATGCATATCATCCGTACCTCTTCATTCCTTTGTTTCAGAGTTGGACTAAGTTTATATAAATGTTGGCATACTTTGGGAGTAGCTCTGCAGTCTGCTTTAACCCACCTGTTAGGTATGCCAGCCAGATCTATTTCTTTAAAACTTTTCTTTCTAAACCATAAGATGGCATTCCATAATGTATTTTATACCCATCTTTATTATATTGCCATACTTTCTTACTTTCAGGGCAATAATATACTTTAGACTTTCCCCAATGTCTTTTCATAATATATCTCCTTTAATAAGGATAGCTTTCTATTGGTATTGATTGACACATCTACTATCCTTATCATTTTAATAGGGAGTCAAGAGCATTGTCATGTATGTTGGCATTCTCCTAAC
>CEUO01044941.1_pt1 | contig 21831 bp, 18 predicted proteins | sample 531391 | NCBI WGS metagenome assembly CEUO01 (sample SAMEA2622799, study PRJEB7988) | marine metagenome | isolation source: saline water (ENVO:00002010), including
TCGCGCCGCTTTGCTGGATGCGTATTGCGTCAAACACGAGGGCGTCAAGGCCGAGAGCTTTACCGGCGTTTACACCGGAAAAACCGAGTGGAGCCCGAGCAGCTCGGAAGCTTGGGCCGAGGCCCACGAGCTCGACGCCGAGAACCGTGCCGGCATCTCCGCCGCCCATCCCGAGCCCGAGGCACTGCCGCCGCTGCCGCCGCTGCCGGCTCCGGATGCCGTTCCGGCTGCTGCCGTTGGTGCCGGTGCCGACTTGGCAACCGCCATCACCGCCGCCATCACCGCCGCCGGTGCAACCGGTGGCGCAACCGATGAGCAGCTCGCCGAGCTGAGTGACCGACTCGACACGTTGGCCGGTCAAATCTCTGCCGGCGATGCCGCCGTGCGTGCCGAGCTGGATACCAAGCTTGAACCGCTCAAGGATTTGGCCGATGCCATCGCCGCCAACCCTGCCGCGATTACCGGCGTTTCTGCTCGCCGTGCCGCCGTGCTAAAAAGCGCAGTCAAGGGCGCGGGTTGCCCTATTCTGGCCGCGCTCACAAAAGCCTACGGGCCGGCCGGCTCGCCTATGCTCGGCAGCTTTCACCGGTGGATTTTGGGCGCACCGGCATGCGGTAAATCCCATGCGGTTCGCGAGTTTGCCAAGCTGAACGGATACAGCAAATTTGTGGAGCACGGTTGCTCGCCAGCTCTGGAGGAACTCGCCGTTGTCAAAGGCTGCGCCGCTCCCGATGGCAAGGGCGGATTCATTGTGCCCGATGGCAAATTGACCGAGGCCGTGCGTGCCGCCGGCTCCGGAGAAACTGTGCTCCTGTTCATGGATGAGCTCGCTCGCATCCATCCCATCGTTCAGGATTGGCTGCTGACGTTCCTGCAGGGGGTCAAGACTCCCACCGGCCGCGAGTATCATTTGACCACGTCTAAAGCCGATGCCACGGGCCAACAGCTCGAGGTTATCACGTGCAAGGCGGAAAACCTGCACATTGTCGCCGCCGGCAATCTTGAAAGGCCGATTGCCTCGGCGTTTTGGAGCCGGTTTATCCCCGTGCGCATTGACTTTACCGAGGCGCACATCGAGCACGTCGCCGCATCCATGCTAGACGCCGGCGGCATCGCAGCGCACGGCAACTTGCCTAAGGCATGGGCCGAGGTAGTCGCCGATTCCCGCGAGAAGACAAACGAAGGCAGCGCAATGCACACGCTGAGCAATCGCCTTTTTGAGGATGCCGTCGAGCTCGCCGCAAACAACGGCCTCGGCGTGGAAGCAGTCGCCGAGAATCTCGCCGAGACCATGCGCGACGTGGTGGGTGGCTTCGTTGCCGGCCTGCAGGGCGACCACGATAAGCGCATGGATGCCGAGGTTAAGAAATGGGCAAACAAGCTTAAAGCTGCCGCCGCAAAAGCCAAGCCGGCAACCCCCGCAACCCCGCCGACTGTGAACGCCGGCGAATAATTGAACCCCAACAAAAACCAAAACAGGAGAAACAAATCATGTTAAAAGACGCACAAATCCGGAAGGCCGCGAGCTCGTGCCGCCGCCGCAAAGTAGGAAAGCAAAAGGAACGCGCACTAGCCGAGCTCGGCCGCACCCATCGCCGCCGGCACGATATCCGCATTTGCGGTACCACACCCACGGCACACTGGCGGACCGAGACCGTGTGCGGCCGGTTAAGGGACGTTATCACCGTAGGCAGCAACTACGATGCCTTAATGATGGACCCAAGCAACCCCACGAAGGCACACGCCGCGCTGGTGAGCCTGTTGACGCATGAAGCGTGCCACGGGCTGTATACCAACGCCGAGGCTAAGCCGGCAGCGGCCGAGATGCGCCGGCAGGGCATGCCCTTCCGCCTGCTGAATATCTTCGAGGATATCCGCATTGAGCACCTGTACCGCGTCAACCGGCCTGCCGGCGAGCGGTTCCGTTTCAACTGGGATAAGCTGCTAACCCATGTCACCACGCATGACACTGCAATCGGTTATCTCATGGCCCTGAGCAGCCGCGAGGCGAGCGCATTTAAAACGATGAGCTCGGCAGCTCGCACCCTGAACTGGACCGGTGACTTGTTTGTGACCTGCAAAAGCTTGCCGCGCTACCACAAGAAGCAAACGCGGCACGTGGTGTGGGATTTTTACAATCGCGCATGCGCGGCACGCACGGCCCTCGACTTAGTGCCCATCATCAAGGAATGGGTGCAGATATTCGGCGCGGACCGGCCCGAGGCCGGAACCGTTGACGGATGGCGTGAATCCGATGAGATTGCCGGCGAGACTTGCCCAATTGAGGGCGACGGCGACGGCAACGGTGGCGGCGATGGTGCCGGCGACGGTGGCACCACCGGCGGCAGTACCAACAAGTCCGGCGACAGTACCGGCGACACGTCCCGCGAATACGCGCCGAGCAAAACGGACGGCCCGAGCGAGCTAACCGGCGAGATTAAAAGCCAGCTCGAGGACTGGTTTTCGGTCCGGCCGATTGACATTGACCGCGAGCTGCAGCATCGCATGGTGCAAAATATCCGGCAGGTCCGCGAATGCGCGGCACGGGTCAACGGCGAGCTCTCAATCATGGGCGGCGGGCTCTACATGCCGAACGTCATGGTGGGCGCGGCCAATTCATTCCTGAGCCAGTCAACCGAGACTGGTCACCGTGAAATCACGGTGATTGTGGACATGTCCGGCAGCATGACCCACGCTTGGAAAAACCTCGGCGGATGCGAGTTTGTGATTGCCCTTGCCGAGCTGCATCAGCTCGGAGAGCTCACCGTAAACTGCTGGTTGACTGAGTCCAGCCGCCACCGCATCAAGCTGCCGATGGATATAATCAAGTCGGTGGATATCCGCCGGCTTGAAACGTACGACTCCGAGGGCTTGGCCCGTACGCTGAAAGCGCAGGAGGTGCGCGACGATATTATGCGCAGCTCGCTTACCGTGTTCTGGACCGACGGCGAGATTTGCGACGGCGGATGCCGTGCGCAAGTTGACGAGCTCAACCGAGCCGGCGCGGACATTATCGGGCTGGCACCGGTGCCTAACGAACGCGAAGCCGGCTCGAGCAGCATGCGCAACATCGCCCACTACATCGGGCGCGGCTGGGTTGACTACCCCGTGGTTCTAACTCGCAAACTTGCCGAGTATGTAATCAACCCCACCCACTAGGGCGGGGGTTTTCCTGAGACAACATCCCCCGCCCATGGGTTGCCAGCTCGGCAGCTCGTGGGCGGGATGATGGTGCCTCACCATCCCGACAAACAAACAAACAAAAAACAAACCATGAAGATAAATGAACTACCAACCAACTCCCTCGGGCACCCTATTGGGAAGCTCGCCGACCTCATCAACGCCGAGGCGGACACCTACCCAACCCGAGCACCTGAGCCGGCCGAGCATGCAATCACGCTGCCGGACCCAGAGCTAGACGAGCTCGCGCAGCTCGCCGACCTTGCGCTGGATGCGTTCGACGCCGGCCATGAGCCGGACCTCTCCGAGCTGGTCCTATCCGCTCAGCTCGACCTGCTAGCCGAAGGTATAACCCAATAAGAGGCAACGCATGAAATTGGACGAATACGGAAACCTAACGGACCACCACCCTAGCTGTGCCATGCAGATTGACCCCGTCTTGCGATGTACTTGCGAGAGGGAAGGCCAAAACCGCACGGAACCCGAGCAGGAGGCGGACACGCCAGCCTGCGATGAGGGGTGAACCAACACCCACGCAGCTCAACAACACGCCGCCCCCTTGACGGGGGGCGGCGTTCTTTTTTTGTGCCCAGATATAACGGAAAGGTTATCGGCATATAACGGAAAGGTTATCGGGCGGCAGCTCGCCGGTCAGCTCGCGCACCGGCAACGCCGTCGCAACGGGACCAACGGGACCAACGGGACCAACGGGACCAACGGGATGGCAGCTCAGCTCAGCTCGCCATGTACCATGCGAAGTGCCTACCCAGCTCCGGCCAAGGCGCGGCCCCCTATAGAATCGAAAGAGGCAGAAATCAGAAACGTGCCAGCCCCTTAGCCTAGCTCGGCACGCCATGTACTTAGCAAAGTGCCTACCCAGCTCCGACCAAGCTCCGACCCAGCTCCGGCCCAGCTCCGGCCCGAGAGCGCAGCCGCCGTCACAGCTCAGCTCAGCGCACGCGACACGGCCAGCAGGGCCAGAGCGAACAGCACCCACAGCCCAGCCGCTAGGAAAATTTCCTCGGGCGGTGGACGTGGGTCGTCTGGGAGCCGCTCACCCATGCGGCACCTATCGTTTCAGCCTGACGGCCAGCACTACCAGCGCACCAGCTCCGACCAAGTTTGCGATGGTGTCAGCCAACATCATCGTGAATGCAATCTCTCCCCCCATAATTATTAGACGTGCGCCGGCCCCCTTTTACTCAGCGGACCAGCTCCGATGGACCCAGTGTTTTCGTGTCCCAAAATTTTTTTTGAAAAACTTTGTCACACACACTTGACAGATTAATAACATTGTATTACTTTGTATTCACCCGAAGGGGAAACAAGCCATGAAAAGAACCATAGCAACCAAGAAGTTCGGCAAGGTTCGCATCGACAACGATGTGCCCATGCTCGAAGGAACCAAGAACGAAGACGTTTCCAAACACGCTGACCTTAACAAGGTGCTGGACGCACTGAAGGTTGGCCAGTCCTTTGCCCTAGTGCTGGACACCACAGAGGACGTGCGCAACTCGATGTCTCAGGCATCACACCGAGGCCGGCAGACACGCAAGACATTCAGGTGCCGCACACTGGAGAAGGACGGCGAGGTTTCGACCGTCCGCATCTGGCGCGTACGCTACCGCGAAGCAGTCAAGCGTAAGCGCAAGGTCAACAGGAAGAAGGAGGTGGCGAAATGAGCCGGCTCAAACCTAACCAAGTGCGCTACACGTTCACCAAAAGCAAGGTCGCAGAGGCTTTCCAATGGGTCGCAGTAGGGGAGGGTGCCGAAGTCAAGGCCGCGCTGTGGTTGACTGACCGATTCGCCGGCCTGACCTTATACAAGGAGTATTGGGAAGGCGCACCGTGCAACATTGCAGAGGTCCGCAGCTCGGCACCTAAAGCTAGCTCCAACGTGAGCGATGAGATGCTTTTGAGTGCAGCAATGGGCTGGCGTTCTCTCGATGTCTCAAAAGAGCTTCTTGAAAAAGCTTATCGTAATGAATCAAAGCTCGCCGTCACGGTTACAATCGGCCGGTCAAAGGGTGGCAAGTGCTGGGATTTCGAGGACATTGTTTTTACAACGTGGCGCAATGAGGAGGTGGCGAAGTGAGTGCCCCCGCTTGGATACAAGGGAAGTATCGGGACATGCGCGAGACAACTATCCACTCGCGGGAATGCTGGGGCGATGAGTACCGGAAGCGGTACGCCGCCGAGCTGAAAGCTTGGGATAAAACTCTCGGCAAAGATAGAAGCTACCACGAGATGATGACCAAGCTCGCGGATGAGAAACGGAAAGAATACGGAACAACCTGCACATATAACGGATATTAAAATGAAAACTATATTTGCACTAGCAGCAACAGCTCTGCCGATGGTGGCAGGACAGGCCAACTCGCCGGCAACCATGAGCGACAGGGACGTGCTCGCAACCTGCCTTATCCTTGAGGCCGGCGGCGAGGGTCGAGTCGGCATGGAGCTGGTCTGGCATGTGATACAGGAGCGGGTCAAGTCTCGGCGATGGCCTGACACAGCTCGCAAGGTCGTGCTTCAGCCCAAGCAATTCAGTTGCTTCAATAACGTAAGTCTTGGCCGAGCTATTGCCACAGCTCAGCGGCACCCGCACTGGCGTCACGCCCTTGGGATTGTCTCAGCTCCGCCAGTGTACCGGCAAGGGCTCAACCCTAACGGGGCCAACCACTACCACGCCACCACCATCCGCCCCCCGTACTGGGCAAGGGGTGTGAAACCTACACTCACATACCGCAACCACGTATTTTACAGACTGAAATGAATATATTCGTGGTCAACTTAGCCCCAGAGAAAGCAGCCTCTGACCTATGCGACAAACACGTTGTCAAGATGTTGCTGGAGACAGCCCAGATGCTTTGCTCCCCCTTCGAGGAAGGCGTGGCACCGTACAAGCGGGCTTACTACAACCACCCATGCACCGCTTGGGTAAGGCAAAGGCAAATCAACTACGACTGGCTGCTAGCACACGGCCAAGCACTGTGCATGGAGTACACCAAGCGATTCAGGAAAGTGCACAAGTCGGAGCAGGTAATCAAATGGTGCCTCAAGAACGACGAGCAGCTAGGACTGGAGCGCAACCCATGGGAGATGACACCGTTCGCTTTAGCTATGCCAGACAAGTACAAACAGGAATGCCCAGTCGAATCCTACCGAGCCTATTACATAGGCGAGAAGATGGGTATGGCTGAGTGGAATCACGGCCCAAGGCCGTCATGGATTTAGGAAAGGACACAAACAATGAAGCAACTTGAATTACCACACATGCCAAAGCCCAAGTATAAATCAAGGGAACAAGTTAAAAGGTTCTTCGCTTGGCTAATTAAGAAACTAGAAAGGGAATCACTATGAGTGACACAGAAAGAAAGCCATCACACGTTGCTCTCGAGATGCTTGAGAAAGAGCTCGAGCAGGTTGAGCTAACCAAGCAGCTCATCATTAGCTTGGAGTTAAGGGAGGCAGCTCCCGATTTCTTCGAGGGAAAAGAAAGGGGTTGCAACATAACGGTGCAACGAGTAGGCAACATGCGGAAGTGCTTGCAGCTCACTGACCAGAGCACTGGCGAGGAGGCTTACGTTCCGCTGTCAGACTTACCTAAGTTCACGCTGGAGAACTTAGGTGTAACCACCCGAAACCCAGCAGTATTACAACCGCTTGACGCCGAGATGTACAGGCGCAAGAGAGAGGCCGTTAAGGCACGGCGCAAAGAGAAAGGACTAGCATGAGTGCAACAGTCGAACACATAACCGAGGGCACGTTGACATTAGCTGACGTGCAGGAAAAAGTTGGCGGGTACTTTGAGGCCGTCAAGCTAAAGGACGGGAGATATATGCTCGTCAATGAGGACGGGGTGCTAGCAGGGCTCCCCGTAAACGAGGAAGCTACCCAGTTAATGACAGAGCTGGGTCCGTATCCTGACAGAATTGTGGGGAATGTTGTTGTGGTCCCACAGATGGGCGTGGTATCTACTACCTAGCCTTTGGGCGGTGGCCCCTTTCCTGCTCCACTGATTAGTGGCATGGTTTGTTGGGGGGTCGCCGCCCTTCCTCCTTTGGCGTCTTACTTAATCTTAATTAAGCTCAGCTCTGCGGCTGTCCTCACATACGAACGCTCAATGTTTTTAATGCGCTCGTAATTAGTCGGCGCATTCTTCTTCGCCCAGCTCAGGAACTTGAGCCGCTCCGTATCCCTCTCCACTCCGCTCACGGTAATCGGGCGGCGACCTTGCACTGAGCTTTGTAGGGCTGCGAACCTTGCAGCTTTTTTCGCAAGGCCATCAGCTTCGTCAACGTAATTCTTCACAATCGTACGCGCACGGTCCTTGTCCCCAATCAGCAAAGCTTCATGCAGGTTATTGAACACGACACCTTTCGTTGTTGCTCTGTACTTCGGCATGTCAAGGGGTTCAAAGCTATCGAGCTCAGCCTCTTCAGCGTACCTGCGAGCTATAGCTCGAGCCATAGTCACATCCTTGCGAGCGTCATGCAGGGCGTTCGCCTTCTTGTCCAGCCCTACAGCTCGGAGGGCTCTGTACCGCACGAAGGTTTCAGCCTGACTGAGAACCGGCAGCTTCTTCATATTGAACAGCATCTTTTCCGCTATGCCTTCACCGATATACTTAACATCATCCACGGATTCAGCACTCAGGGCTAGGTCTGACCCGCTCTTGAATGTGTCAATGAGCACTTGGTTTATTAGGTCAACCACCGCAGGGGTTGGGGTCGGGTCTTTGAACCGAGCTCCCCGTGTAAAGTACGGAGCTATGCTGAACGACAGGTAGTCCCCGACAGCTCCTACTCCACCAGAGTAAAGCGCATCCCTAAACGCACGGTCAGCTAGAGCTAAAAACTGTGCCCAGCCTTCCTTGGATATGAGTATATCCTTATAGTGCTCTTCCTTGCGCTCCTTGTCATCGAACAATCCCCTCAGCAGGGTCGCATAAACCCACCCGTTAGGAACCATTAGAGCTATGTTGCCCATGCCCTCATAGAAAGCTCTCGCTTTGACCGTCTGATATTCCTTGCCGTTGACCGTGACTGTCTCACCCGTCATCGGGCGCAAAGTGTTGCGCACGAAATCACGATACCTCTGGTAGCCCCACTTGTGGAACTGGAATAAGAACCGTGCAAACGGCGTGTCCATCCATAGGGGGTGCTGGGTTATATTGTAGCTGTACTGCTTCTCATTGACAGCAGCGTTTAGATAGTCACGCTTCAGCACGGGGTCGCCGCCTTCCAGCAGGGCGTCGAGCTTAGCTCCGTCGAAGCCCATGCGCTTGAGCTTTGCGAGCCGGCTCAGCACCTTCGAGCTCTTCAGTAAGGGGTCAGCTTTGATGTCGTGCCTGAGCTGATTCAAGAAATCCTCAGCCAGCATCGTGGTAACCCCACGGTTATATGCCTCCGTAGTTCTCTGGATGATTAGAGCCTTGGATACTGCGCCTAAGTAAATCTTATGCAATCCCTCTGCGCTCTCGCTGTTCTGGCTCAGCTCGTTTGCCATCACTTGGTCTGACGAAAGAGTGCCATTCCTTATGGCCTCCATGATGTAGTCAGCTTTCTTGCTTTTGCCCATCAGCATTATGCTGTCCCATAGCGCGACCGTTGCATGCTTTGCCGTTGGCCATACGCCAAACATCTCAGCGTTAAAGAACATGCCAGAGATGACGTTCCGTGCGCCAGTCTTGGGCGAGCTAAGGAACCCAGCTCCAGCTAAAGGGACGCCCCACTTGTTTAGTTTCTGCAGCCAACTGTCAGGGTTCTGCCTTCTAAGTATCTTCTGGTATATGGACCTTAACCTGTCCGCTGTTGCGCTGTCGGCAACGTCCTTGCTCATCACTAAGTCCCACGCATCCTTGACGTGTCCATCCCTGCTCTGCCCGAATGCTCTAATCTGAGCTATCCGAGCTGAGTACGACTCGATGTAATCAAGGTATGAGTCGATGCTGTAATCATAATATTCATCCGGCAGCTTGAACGAGCCGCGAGCTGTCTCCATGTTGGCCATGTGGGTGTTGACGCTGCCGCCGGAGCCATCGTTATATGTCCGCCACATGTCTGTGAGCTTCTCTGCGACAACCTTGCTGTCCATCCTGCCTCCACTTTGCTGAACGATGTGGGCAACTATCTTATCAAACTCCGCCTTGTTTGCTTCGTTGTCAGGGTCGCGGATAATTTCCCACGTGCGAGCTGACCATATCCGTGGCCAGTTTCTTTCCCCAAGGTTATTAAACAACCGCCACTTCCCTGACTCCGTTCTGACATGGACATGGTGCTCTAGGTTTATCTTGCCCGTCTCTGTAGAGACAGCCTTCACCCAATCGACCAGCTCTTTGGTGGCCTTGGTGCCGTTGTTGGCAAGCCACTCTTCAGCAGCTTCGTAATTCAGGTTAGCCTCAACAGCTCGGTCCGCATCAGTCTTACCTGTTACGCCAGCCTCGCGGATGCTCATGTACCTAGCGAACTGCTCCTTAGCGTCACGAATATCGTCACTGCTATGGCGGGTGACCCAGCCAGCGAAGCCGTCGCCGTCGCCAACTCGAGCCATGAGCAAGCTCCTGTATTCCCTTTGATACTGGTACATGTCCCTGACTCGGTCGGCCAGCTTGCCCAGCCCCATTTCCTTGAGAGCTGGCATCACTCCCCATAGCTCAGGGTCAACCACTATCCTAAACCTGCGTTTAATTCTAGCCCATGTATCACTAAGGAACTCACGCGGGTTCTTCAACGCAGACGTTAGAGGCATGAACGATGGAGCTCTGACCGAGCCAGCCTGCGCAGGGAAGTCTATAACCTGCTCAACCAAACGGTCGTGTGCGCCCTGTATAGCCTGAGCTACGAGCTTGTCCTCGATGTGGTCGCTGAGCCCTTCTCCTAGCAGGAGCTGGTTCTCGTCCTCGCGCTTCGGGGGCCGTGGTGCTTGGGGCGGAACGAACTCCATCTCAATGCCAAGGTCTTCGAGCTGTTCTTTGAACAGCTTACTGCCCTCCTCCTCGGGGTCGAAGCGAAGTGCCGTTTCCATTTGAGAATACCCAGTCCGGTGCAGGTCGCCCACGACCTCCTCGTAGGTGCGCTCCAGTGTTGGCACATCTCGCAAGCTGAAGCCCATAGCTTCCACTGTCCGCTTAGCTTCCTTACTGGCACCTACCAGCGACTGGTACGCCCCAAGGTTCTCATTGAAGGAGTCTATATCTCCTAGCTCCCTCAGCCTTCTGTAGTACCGCTTGACGACTGCCTCTCTAAGGTCGTCCGGCATCCTCTCGAGCCGGTACTTAAATACTACATCCTGACTCTTCACCATCTGAGCCAAGAACTTATCCATGATGCCCTCGAGGTGGACCTTCTTTAGTCTCAGGTACTGCTTCTTGGTTAGGCCATGCAGCTCGCGAGCCTCGTCGAGCGTCATCGGAGCGCGTTTCTGTGTCTGCCCTAACTCATCGACAAAGGTTCCCTCGAACACCATGGATGCTCTGCCTCCTCCTTGGGAAAGCTTCTTAACTAGGACCGCGTCAAGGTACACGTTGATGAATTTCTTCACGTCCTCGTCCGCGTAGCTGTCCGCAACCTTGTCCATTGAGCTAATGATTCGCTCCCGCAGCGCAGTAATCTTCTTCGACCGCTCAATAGTCTGGCCCATGATATCGCTGGCCAGCAGCTCACCAACGGTGAAACCACTATCTTGCATCTCATCAATCCAATCCATCTGGGGCCGAATCTTGGCCAGCTCTTCACGGGCTTTATCCCTAGCCTCAATCTCCTCGACCGTCTTGCCCTCCATCTTGGAAGCTCTGTATAGCTCAGCTAGGTTATTGTCTGGCTGCAGGGGAGGGGATAGCTCTGTACGGCCCTTTGACTGAGCCCACCCTATGTAATCAATAATCAAGTTGTTGACTAGATTGCTCTGGGTAAACATCGGCCTTCGGTTTTTGTCTTCCTTCCAAAGCCCCCCATCGTACAGGTCGAGCTTTTTCTCCGAGGCCATCTTGGCTAGCTTATTCAGAGCTCTGGTGTAGACAAAGGTCTCAGCTTGCTCCTGAAGGAACGCCGTCGGGAGCATGGCTGCGGCCTTGGAGTTGCGAACCATGCGGTTGACTGAAGCAAAGTCGCCACGCCCTCCCGAGATTGTGTTAATGACGTACTCGTATAGGTCTACCTTTGCCTCCTCAGTTAGCAGCTTATCTACGTCACTGCGTGGAGCCTCAAAAATCTCATCCTTGTACTCGTTCCTCAGCTCAGCCTCTTGCTTCTGCCTCTCGTCAGCCTGCCTCTTGTTCTCGTCAGCAATAATTGCCGCGCCCTCTTCAGCTTGCTGACTCAGCTCAGCGTCTGTAAGCAGCAGGTCGAGCTGCCCCATTGCGGCCTCCTTGCTCGGCCCCCTTGGGGCAAACGGTATATTGTCGCTGTCAACCTCTGACTCTGAATCCTTTAGCTCAGCCGCCTTCTTCTCAAGCACCTTAGCCAGATTGTTCATGGTGCGACGGGTGCGGCCATCCTGAGCTGACTCAATGCCTGACTCCTCGGAGAAGTCTTCTCTTATTCGTTTAGCCAGTTGGCTCAGCGATTCAGCGTTGCCGCCCTTCAGCATCAAGGGGCTGTTCCTGCCTGAGAAATACCCTCTATTAGTGTACCTCTCTATGAAGAGGCCGTTGTCCTCCATGAACACAGAGTAAAGTGCCTCCAGCTCACTAGCTCTCTTCTTGGTTATCGCAACATCTAGGCTGGGGGCGTGAGTGGTGACAGGTGCTCGGCCGGCCAGCTCCATAGCTGCGTTAGCTCTAGCCTCCAGCTTGCTCCCCTTGGCAGGGCTCCAGCTCTCGTAGAAACGAGCTATCGCATCAATGAACTTCGTCCAAGCCGAGTTAGGATTGCTCCTCGTTTTATTGTATATCTTAGTTAACGCTGATTCAGTTATCTCTCCGGTAGCTTTTTGCTGAACGAGCTGGCGAACTGCCTCGAAAGCCAACAAGTTCTTCTGGCGTCGAGTGAGCTTCTCAAAGGGTGTGCGATTAGTTTCGAGCTGGGTGTATGTGTCCCATATAGTTCTCTGCTCCTGCTCGGTTAGCTCGTCCCACATAGCAGCCTGTTGCTCTTCAACCCATGCCGTATAGTTCTTTGATGTTTGGCCTGACTCGGACTGCCGCTCGTGCTCCTTACGGAGAGCCAGCATGTCCATGTTGTGTATCGCCTCCTCCTCAACCGCCTTAGAGAGGAAGTCCCTAATAGCCTGCTCATCGTTGTTCAGGGTGGAGAGCCGGTCTGTTAAGCCGTCAAAGTTTACATTGATAACGCCCCCACCATTCGCACTAATGTCAGCGGTGTCTGGGTTGCCCCGAAACTGAAACAAGGACGGGTCAACGCCGAGCTTCTCCGCAGCGGTGTGCAGAGCTATTGATAGCTCTTGAGCTAACTGCTGGGCTCTTATTGTCGGGGGAATCCCTGAGAACCTAACCCCGTTGTACTCTGGGTTGGCTGGGTCTATCACCTTCGCTTCCACCTCTGGGTCAACCAAGTCTGACTCAGAGGTGGCATCAACAGGAATAGCGACAGCTCCGGCTGGGATTGGCTTTGTGACTGTTTGGTTAGCGGTGCCAGACCCGTGCCCTGAGTATCCCACGCGGACACCATCCGCAGGGTCGGACGGCATAGGTGTGATGAACTCTACTGCGAGAGCTCCGTCAGCTCCCTTAACAACGGTGACACGCTCGCCGGCTATCCTGAGCGTGTCTCCCTCTTTCAGCTCGCTCACTGGAATGAGCCGGCCACCTTCAGGAATTTCTCCATCTAACTGCGCCTGAACATTAGAGTCTATCTCAGCCGCCTCGTCCGCCTTGAGCCGCCTAGTTTTATTTGATTTGTTTTCTAGCTTAGGGTCAGTCTCCCTGAGCTGCTGATTCTCCTCGGCCGTAACCATCACTGGAGTTAGGGTGACTGTCTTTCCGTCCTCGCTGTAGACAGGCTCCTCAATTACTCCAAACTCTTGGAGCATGGCGATAGCTTGCGGGGTTTTCTTGCCTACCTTCTGCGTTACCGGCTTACCCTTGGCGAGCTCATTGTAAACTGTAGGTCTACGGACGCGGATTACCTTTCCACCCTTTTTAACCTTGCCATCTGGGGCCAGCTCCTGACGCTTCTGGTCAGCCGGCATGTACCTTATCTCAGTCTTAGCTGGCGGAGGTGTGCTTGGCTCAGTGTTTTTAATCGCCTCATCAAGACGGCCGGCAGCTATGAGCATCCCTTCGGACTCATTCGGCTCTCTACCTACGGCCTTCGTAAAGGATTCGATATCGGCAGCTCGCTTGTTCTGTGGCTGTTGAGCCAGCTTTGCCTCCGTGTTGAACACGGTAGCGTGAGCGTTCGCCGCCGCCGTTTCGTTTGAGTTTTCAAGAGAGGAAACTACAGTGCCATCACTGTCCACCACTTCGGTAAGGTAGCGATTCTTCTGCCCTTCGTATGCTTCGGCGTTGAGTCTTGTGACCACCTTGCGACCATTGGGCAGCTCTGCTTCTTGCAGGATTCTACTAGGCTCCTCGGGAGGCTTTGGAGCTGGCTCCTCGGGAGGCTTTGGAGCTGGCTCTTGAGCTTGCTGCTCAGCCTGTTTCCTCGCTGCTTCCAGTTGCTCCTTGGATATCAGACGCCTAACTTTGTCAGGGGAGACCCTTGATGGAGCCTTGCCTCCGCCGTGAGTCACCCTAATGACGCCGTCATCATCCACCCTGTCCACCACCCCAGTCTCAATGCCCCCCTCTTCCGCCTCGAACTCGATGCCCCCACCCACTTCAGGGGTTGTGGCCATTGGTTGTTCAAAGGGCACATCTTTTGTCGAGCTACTATCGGGCTTATACTCAGAGTAGGTCTGTATATCCTTAACCTTAACCTTTGCAACCGTGGCCCCATTGTCTGTGATGACCTCAACCTCGCTGTCATCCGTCACGTCAGCCATGTCAAAGCCCACAGACTTGACTGTGACTGCATGCTCCCTGCCTTCAGAGTAAACAGTTATCGCGTCTCCCGCCTTCAGCTCGTGCTTGGTCCGGTCGTACAGCTCAGCCTGAACATTAACGTCCTCTATGTTTTCACTTGAGTCAGGCTCTGGCGAATCATCAAGGGCTCCCCCTCGTACTGCCTCGGCTGTGGCTGGAGCCCCCTTACTTTCCAGTTCTGCGGCCTGACGCTCACGACGCTCACGCAACGCTTGAGCTGCTTGGGTTGTAACTTGAACGCTGCCGCCAAGCAGGCCACCCAGTTTGGCCGCATGTGCAGAGCGGTCCAGAGCTTGACCCCAAGTCAGGTCTGGCTCGTGGTATTTCATCGACGCCGCACTGGCTAGCAAGGTGTCGGTCCCTTCCTCCAGTGCTTCCTGTCCTACGTTACCGGCGACATTCTTCACCAGCTCAGCAGCTCTTTGCCGGAGTGTGGCACCGCTGGCTGTCTTCATCCCACCGACAGCGTTGGCTATCATGCCACGGTGAATACCTTCAGCACCCTCTCCCACATACTTGGCCACGTTGTCAGGCAGGAGCCGGCGAAGAATTGGGCCACTGGCCGCAGTGACACCGAAGGTTATTGCTCCAGATATCTTGGCAATCTCCGCAGCCTCCTTCTGAGCTAGGTGAGCCGGCATGCCAATCTTCTTGTAATACTCTAGTGCCTCATCATACGCACCGCCGGCTGACTGAACCCCACCGACACCAGCCCCTCCCATTAAAGCTAGGGTTGGGCTGCGCGTGAGCAGACCTATGCCAACAACTGGGACAAGTGAGCCGCCTCCTTGCCCGATATCTACATTAGAAAGCCCCAGCACAACCTCTTTCTCTGTGCCTTCCTCTCTTGCTTTCTCTATGAGGTCTTTGGAAGTCTTATACAGCCAGCCGGACACGCCCTCATCGGGTGTGCTGGCAGAGCTTTCGGTGAGGTTGAACTCTTGTAGCTTGGCGGCTAAGCCTTCTCGAGCTGCCGTCATTCCGCTCACTGATTTGCTGGTTGCAGCTCGCAGCATACTTGTGCGGCGGTAGTTTTCGGTGCCCCCAGCCCACCGACCTTTGACAACCTGAGCTGCGTCAGTGCCGTCAGCAGCAATGTTCCCCGCCTTGTCTGCAACGAGCATCCCGCTATTGCTAACGAGCTCATTCATGCGAGACTCGATTTCCTCAATTTGCTTAGCAAAGGGCGAGTCCGGTGGGGACCAGCTCGAGGCGGGGTCATCGTCATTAAGTGACCTCAGCACGCTAACGCCTGACAGCTCCATCGGCTGGCTGGAACGCCAATCAATTAACTGGTTCCTTTTCTTGAGCAGTGCTCCCCACTCTTCGCCGTAAACATCCTCCGCTGTGCTTACTGAGGTGTCCTCCGATATGCTTTCGTACACGCCGCTCTTGAGCAGGTTCTCCTCAAAACCTCGGGGCACCTTAATAAGAGACGAGCTGCCGTCTTTTTTCGTAGCTCTTACGTGCATGAGCGCGTCGTCGCCTGTAGGATAAGTGCCTTGCGGGGTAAACCCTACGCCAACGGGGGACTCACCCCTGCGCTCCATCTCCCCCAGCTCTCTATCAATCCGCATGAGCTCTGGATTATCTCCGGCTATCAAGTCCCTTTCTATCGCCTCGCCCCTGAGCATCCAGTCATATCTTCCTGACAGGGCTAGATTGGGGTTAACCGCAGGAGGGGTGGTTGCCCAGTGGGTGGCGGAGCCAATCCCGCCTAAAGCCCCTGACCCAAAAGCGGCAGCAGCAGTTTTCCATGCCCCCATTTTCTCAGGGGTGTCAGCACTGGCGGAGGGCTGAGCTGTGGCAGGCTCTTCAGGTTGAGCCGGCTGCTGTGCGCTGACACTCTCGGCATTGTTCTGCTTAGAGAGGGCGTCATTGTATAGCTGAGCTGCGGCAGTGTTAATCTCCTCCATGCTCATCGAGCTGGGGAAAGAAACATCACCTACCAATGGAATCTCAACGACCTGCTCTCTTTCTTCCGAAGCTGTTGGCATAATTGTGTGGTTATGTAGGGCTAATTAAGGGGTTTTGGCGGATTGGTTTGGGACGAACCTGAGCTTTCCTCCCGTGCCACGCACCGTGCGCCCAGTAGGGACTGTGGCTGTAGTGGGGACTGGCTTGATTGCGGCCATTTGGGCGGATACAACGCTGGCGGCAGACATGCCGGAGGTAGCGGAGGAGGTAGCGGGGGAGGCAAAGCCCCCACCAACAGCTCCCTTCCGAGCTATAACATTTTTCGTTGCCATATCCATCAACTCTTTGTCTGACCTGTTCTCTACCAACTTGTAAGCTTTGGTGGCCTCCCCCTTCGGCATATCTGCTCCCAAGATTTCTGCTAATGCGTCGCTATTCCCCTTTGTTTCGCGGAGTCTTACGAGACGCTTATACTCATCGTCCCAGAATTTCAGGTCTATATCGTTTTCTTCCAGCCTCCGTTTCTGCTCGTCTTCTAATTGGTCCGCCTTGATGCGGAACCGGTCATTAAGCATGAACCTAAGCGTGTCGGTGTCCATGATTCCGTTGGTGTCCAGTGCTGGTTTCCACCAGTCATCGCCCGCTGGGACGGGGACGTTCATAGTGCTCGCAATCGCTAAAGCTTTCTCCTTGTTGGTTTCAGCTACGGCCTTAACTATATCGGGGGTGTCAAAATTGGTGGGCAAGGACTTCTGACTCGCTCTCAGGTAAGCTAATTGAGCTGTCTCCATCTTCTTGGCTTCACGCTCCTCGTGGCCGCGACCGTTATCGACCGCCAGCTTGTTCGCTGCTTCCTTGAAGTTAATGACTTCAGTCAGCCCTGCGCCCGTTAGCTCGGGCGGAATAGGCGGCAGCTTCAGTTCATCGTTTGTCCCCCAGTCAGCTCGAGCTGTAATCATGGAGGCTTCTCTTAGCCAGAAATTTACCAGAGGTGCCTGAGCTGTCTCCGCTCTTTTGGCTGACAGGTTTGCCCGTGCTATATCGGTATCAACGATATCCTTTTCTATCTGGGCCTGCTTCATTTCGTACTCGAGCGGCCACTGAAACTCGTTAAGTATCACCTTCTGCCTCGCGCTCATGTTGCTGAGAGCTTGGCCGTAAATGTTTTGCTGAGCTTGAGCTATCTGATACGGCCGCATCGCCTGCTCTTTAGCTATCTCGTTCGCTTGGGAGGCCATGTTCATGGCGAGCTGAGCCTCGGCTTGCCGCTCCTGAACGGATGACTTTCTCTGCTGCTCAGTGAAGGAGCGTTCAGCTAGGTTGGTTCTAGCCTGTGATGCGGAGATGTTTTCGGCAGCTAATGCTGCGCGAGTGACATCTGGGGCAACGTAACGTGGGGTTGATAAGTTGAGAGCCATGTTGTTTCCTTTAAGCTGAGCGATATATGGAGCTGTATCCCTGTCTGTTGTACCTTGCAGATAGCCCGCCCGTGTACGGGTTCGTTGGGCCTCCACCTGCGTACCCTAGAAAGGCGTTGTTTCGTGAAGATGTTGCTGAAACTTGTTTCATCCTTTCGTCATCTGCTTGCGCAACCAAGCTCGGGTTAGGCATAGACGACAAGCTTGCGTTCCAGCTCGCTATATTTGCGCTTGCGTTTGATTCAGATTGCCTCTGAGTGAACAACTGTTGTGGATTGGTGAACATGGAGGTGACTGACATCGGGTTGCCGACAAGCTCCATAGCGTTAGATGTGAGCTGATTGTATGCAGCCAGCCCCTGCTGCTGCATATCAATAATCTCTTTGCCGTAGTTACTCAGCTCGCCAAAGTTAACGAATTGAGTGTCGTTGGAGTCAAAGCCGAGGCTGAACCCGCGAGCTGCAGCTCGGTCAGCAACCCTGTCCCCGCCGGAGAACTTGCCAGACATCCAGTCAGACGCGAGCTGCGCCGCCTTTCCGGTCATGTCGCTGTACCCGCTGATAGCCTGCTCCATCAGTTTGATTCGGTTGGTGAGGTCAATCTCGGAGGCACTACCTGACAATGCAGATGCGTCATCGAGTACCTCTTGATTAGCCTTGACCGACTCCTTCTGCGTGTCGGTCGGGTCAACCGAAGTTCTGCTGATGGGTGAAGGGCGTGTGCCGTAGGTTTCTTTGTATTTCTTAGGGCTCATGGCTATATGACGTTAGCGACACCGCCGCCGCCAAACATTTCAGGGTTAGTGATTCGTGGTGTGGCGAGCTGCCCATCGCCCATGTGATGAGCGAGCTGGTCGTTAAGTAACTGGACCGCTTGGCCTTCGTACTGTGCCGCTTCCGGCATATTGTTTGTCTCCTCTTTTCTTATGGCTAAAACCATCAGCTTAATAGCTGCTTCGTAGGTGATATAAAGCCAGTCATTGTCGTTCTTGGCTGGGATAAACCTGAGTTTTCCTACGACCACAACAGATTTAGTGTCGTTATCCGCCAGTCCAGCTATGAGTGAACGCCTATAAGTTGGGCGCGTCTCTGTGGGCTGGTACTCAGCTATCAAACGCTCATTTGATGCTGTGTATTCCTTAACAAGGACGTTGTATTTGGTCTCGTCACGGATAACAGCGGATAGAATTGAGAAGAAGTTTGTCGTGGTAACAGGTGAGGCAACGGCCCCAAGCGTGACCTTCTCTCCGTCAATGGTTTCAGTGCCATCAACAGTGCGTATCCAGTCACCGTTCTCGTCGTAACCTTGGTAAATCATGGTTTTACCTGAGTCGGCGTCGTTGGTGCTGTATGTTTTAATCTTTTTGTCCGTGCCGTCTATGTCGCTAAAGGAAGCCGCCTCCCCTCTGTCGATTAGTGTGAGGTCATCAGAATCCTCGCTGTCCTGAATGCCGACTCCGGCCTCTAGGAACTCGTACCATTCGTTTCTAATCTGTGCTGGGTAATCACTGACAGCTACGGCCTCTATTGTTTCAAGCTGGCGAGGCCACGTTATGGTGCCTGAGCTGGACGTTAAGGTGTAGCGAGCTGTCAGCCCTTTCCATTTGCCTTTGTACATCAGACGCTGCTGGGCTTCGTTAATGTAGTCGAGCACACGGCTGTCTGTGCTGGGGAGTGACAGCACCTTGCTGATGTTGGCCTTAATATCTCCGAGAGTTAATTTCATTGTTAAGACTGTGTGTATGTTGAGCCGTTAAAGTCAGATACGTTCTCGATAACTTTGACTGACATATCGTGAGCTAACCATATTGAGCTGCTGTTTGTGTTAAACCTGAAATAATAGTCCCCACCAGTTGAGTTGGTTGTGAATCCGTGCACGGCGGTTAGCTCGTGGTTGCGGTGATAAGCATGTCCACTGCCGCCACCCTTGAATTGGAATTGATTAGCTGAGTAGATGTCAGTGTAAGTGGTGTCGTCCGTTGAGAACTGGAGGGCTCCAGACATCCCGTTATTGCTGTTTTGAGCATCGGCTTGCTCTAGTAGGTTTACGCTCCAATCAATTAGATATGTTGTTGATGCGCTCAACGCAACTGTTGCGGTTGTTAATGTTTGAGCTCCATCAGTGCGGCTGGCTGCACCAAAGTTGGTTCCGCTATCGTGCGTTGCCCACCTAATTGATTTCAGAGCATTGTTGTTTGGTGCTGAGCTGGCCGCTGTTACCCGACCGTTAGCATCAATAGTTACGTTTGCTCTGGTGTAGCTGCCAGTCGGCGCAGTAAACGGAACTGATGTCTCCACCCAAGTTGTTCCATTGTGGTAGAAGAACCCGATTGGTGTATCGCTGCTGTCCAGCTTTAACCAGAGCTTGTTGTTATCAGAGCCAGTAGGCTCAGTTTGCTGGGCCAGCATTATAGCTCCGAGCGGAGCTGCTGTAATCTTGTTAGTGAACTCTTCGTGAGTTGCCTGAAGACTGGTATGGCAGAAATCAGTAGTCAGCGGGTCCGCCGTTAGCTCAATAGGTTCTTCGTTCGTTATAGCCATGCTACCATTTTACTTTGTGTGACCAGTACCGAGCTGTCAGCTTGTCCGGCTTAGGGTCTTGGGCGTTGTGCCTAGCATAGTAAGAAGCTTTCCTTGCCTTGCCTGCCGCTGTGGTCGGGTTTTTCCCTTCCCCTTTCACGCCTTGCTGGCCAAACCGGATAAGTTTTATCTGGTCGCCAGACTTAGCCACCACTACATGGCTCTTGGTCTTGTGGTTTGGTGTGCGCTTAGGTTTGTTGTACCCAGACACCCCTGCCTTCGCCAATCGCGGGTCTTTGCTGCTTTTCGAGCGTGCCATTATTTACCCACCTTCCTCATTGCTGCGGTGTGAGCTTGCCCGAAGGTCTTCCCAGACTTCATTGCCTTGCGCATCTCGGCCATGTGCTTGCTGCTGTGGTGCGCGGAATGACGCTTGAGCGCAGCTTGCTGCCGAGCTGTCAGTGCCTTCTTTTTAATAGCCATAGCTACCCTTTCCACTTTTCTTGCCCTTCTTGCCCTTTTTGCTTTTCTTATTTTTCATAATTAACCGTTTGTTGAGTCGCTTACGCCGTCGTCGCAGTTGCAAGCTATGCCGTAGCTCGAGCTGTCTTGGTTGACAACGTCAGCGTATGGTTCCTCCTGAACCTCCCTAGCGTTCAGTCTGAATAACTTAATCCTACCATGACCTTTCCACTTTATCCTAGCAGCAAACTCCCAGCCGTAATTGAAACGCTTCCCAGCCGAGGGCTCCTCGGTGTCAGGGGGGCGAGCTATGCGCATGCGCGGCCGGTACTGGGGTTTGTAGTCTATTAGGGAGTCGCAATCAGACGGGCCGCTCTGAGCTGTCACCGCCCAATTCTGCCAGTCCACCCAACAGGGGTACTGGTCAGGGCGAAAATCAGCGTACCAGTTTACTGTGCCTACAATATCGTCAGCCCAGATATCTGCACTCTCCAGCTCCTTGGCTGTGCCTTGCTGCCCGAAGCTAAATGACGGGGTCTCTATCTCGCACGTGATTCTGCTGGTTACTGCTGAGTAATTGCTCCCATCGGCAACCAAGTCTGTATCAAGCTTGGTAGTTGAGCTGTCGGTTTTCAGCTCCCAAAACTCAAGCGCGTTGCTCTCGTTGCGGACGGCGCACACGCACCGGTCTGTATTGTTAAACTGCCCCTTGAATATATGAAGTATATCAAAGTCGTATTCAGTCGAGCTGCGCGTAACCTTGAGCTGCCAGAACCCGTCCCATACGGGCTGTGAGCTGGACCTCATCGAGCTAATCGAGTCAAAGTCTAGGGCTACTAATCCTTTGAACCCTGTTCCAGAGGTGTTGTCGTGGTCTGACATGCACGTAACCAGCAGTCGGTTATCAAACAAAACGCTGCTTGCATACTCTAAGTGGGACTGAGCGTCGTACTTGAGCACCCTATTAACCTCCGAGCTAATAGGTGTATTGCCGGCGTCATTCCAGTCACGGACTGCCTCCTTGATTGAGCGCACCCCGTCTCGGCTTCTGAAATACTGGTCCCCATTCACGCCAACTGTAGCCCAGTGGCTCATGCTTCCGTTAGATGGCAGCAGCACGCGTTGGATTGGGTCAGTTAAGGAGAACCAGTCGTAGCGGTCGGGTGGGACAACAACGGAGAAAGCTCCCTCGCTGGTGTAGACCATCAGCTCGCCGGTCCCCAACGCACTGTTCTGCGTGGTAACGAACTGCATTGCCGTGATGTCCCCTGACCCGACCGCTACGCTGAACGCGCCTCCACCATTTAGCAGCGTATTCTCTGTAAACTTCAAAACCCCAGTATCACTT
>CEUO01009214.1_pt1 | contig 21820 bp, 38 predicted proteins | sample 531391 | NCBI WGS metagenome assembly CEUO01 (sample SAMEA2622799, study PRJEB7988) | marine metagenome | isolation source: saline water (ENVO:00002010), including
TCATTTTCTATACTCCCCAGGACTTGTAAGCCTTATTGAGTGCCGCGAATGCTTTTTTTGCGGCGGTGTGTAATTCAAAAACAATTACGATTTTCTTTTTTAAGAGTTTCTTATCGTCTAGGCACAGTCGGCATTCAACGCAAGTGATCCCTTTCGTCTGCTCTAAGCAGGGGACGTATGTGATCCCGTCTTCCGTGTATGCTTTTTCTGGCATTTTAGCAGTTGTAATTGAGGCTGCGTAACCTTTGGCCATCGCCTGCTTGACCTCATCTTTAGTGTGGCATGATGCAAGTACGCTCATAACTCCCCAAGCGGCGCGTTTGATCGTCTTCCATGCGTGGGCATAGGTCCAAGCGTCGGTTTTGCGGCGGCGCTTCATAAAGCGGGCTGCGGCGCTTCCTACGATTTTTGCTTCTTTTTCTGTTTTGCATCCGCCGACTACGTGAACTCTGAGATCCATAAGACCCGTGAGTCCATCAATGGCTGCTGCTTCTGCTTTAGCGACTTCTACAGAATCAGAGTTTTTAGCAGATTTATTTAGTCGTGCGGTGTGAATACCTACACGCCCTGATTCACCATAACACCCGTTTTTAAGAAACGGACAAGAGGGCGGGCAACTTGGCTGTGCGGCATAAGTAGCACTGACAGGACCCGTCTTCTTGTTGTGGGATAACTCGATCCCCTTAGCTAATACTGACATAACGACCTCCGTTTGTTCTATATGTGAACCATAATACGGATAAACGGAATCTGGGTCAAGTACTAAATTTGTATAAAATAAAATATAATAGAGACGCACTCGGTTACCGAGCAAAAAAAAGGCGCTCCGAAGAGCGCCGATTCTGTTAGTTTTATGTATTTATATTAATTTAGAAGAACTTTCTTTTTCTCCTTGGAAAAGTCAGAAAACTCTGAGTCTTCCTGTGCAAGCTCTGTTAAATCTATAAATTTCTCTTTTAGTATATCGAGTTTCCACTGGTGTTCTTTCACTAGGACTCCAGTTTCTAGCATACCTTCTGACAAGGATTCGATAGATCCGGAAAGTAGAGAAATTTGTTCGTTTTGTTGAGCCACTATAGCAACCAAGTCCATGAACATTTTGGTTAATAGTGGGTAATCTCGACTAAACTCTTTAAATTCTAGTAGAAGATCGTCCGTGATCTCCTTAATAGACTCAAACAATGGGTCATCTTCCACAAGCACCTCCTAACAAAATTGTCCGGAAAGGAGGATGCATAGACTTACACCCAACTTTCCGAAGGAATTGTAAAATTCCTAGTCATCTTCCTGCTCACTGAACTTACGGAAACACTCTTCGATAAAAGCGTAAACCTCGTCAGTAGTAGCCTCAAGAACCATTAAACTACGATTCTTTCCTTTAGCTTCACCCTTAACATAAGGATACGGTTGAATTGCGATCTTTACACCGCTTTGTTTCTGTCCTTGTAAACGCATATGTAAATTCTCCATTAAAATTATTGCTTTATAGTAACCTGCTGGGATTGTCCAGCCACTCTCTTAAGACACCCTAAGGTAAATTGCAGAGTAAGTCAATACCTAATACAATTGTTGTTAAATAAATTGTACCCACGATTGTAGTCTGCCTGCCAGTGTCAGGGTATTGTACCACAATTACGAGAACTAGAAACCTGTAAGACTCGACATACTCTTAATTGTGATTGTGAAATATACTAATAATATTTTTTAATGTTCCCGCGTAGAGACGGGAACTCCCAAATTGAGGAGTATTGTGTGTAATTGAGGAGTATTGTGTGTAATTGAGGGGTATTGAGGTAATTGAGGGATATTGTGTGTAATTGAGTTTTATTATGTAAATGGGCTTTTATTGTAGATGGTTGGCTCTTACGCACAGACTCAAAGTGAACGATCGAAAAAAAACTGTACGTAAGAGCCCCGTAGGCAGATTCAATTTCCTACGGATTATGTATTTTATCTCAGTTCTTTTTGTACGTTGCTTATGTATTGTATAGCTTCGTCTAGTTTTTCGATTAGTGGATCTACGGGAAGTCCTTTCTTTTGTGCTTTCTTGAACATGGCCCGTACTCTATCTAATCTTGTATTTTGCATTTCCCATGCTTCCCACAGGTCGGAGTTCTTTCTTGGGTGTGCTTTGAGTAAGTTTATGATTTCTTGTTCGTTCATTCTTTAATCCTTGGGCGTCTACTTTTAAATCTGTGTATATAGCCTCATACAGTTCGTTTTCTTGTTCGTTCATGATTTGAAGGTAGCTTTACCTGCGTTGTATGCGGCGACGAGTGCATCTTTAAGATCCCACACGGGTATAGCTTTAATATCGATGTTGTCGTTTCCTTTCATTCGGAACGATTTGATGTTCAGGTGTTTGCGGGCAATATCTAAAAGTATTGAATCTCTATCCACAGTATCTCCTAAGGAATGGAAAGATAAAAGCTAGCCATGCTAGTACGATGGTACATAGTGTGACTGTTATAGATCGTTTTGATTCTTTGGTGTAGCAGTCATTTGATAATTCGTATGTTTTAGTGGATAGGTACATCACGGGTATGATGGTGATATAGAACAATGTTACGATTATGGTTTGTTCTATGTTCATAGGATGGGGACAACTCCACCCGGCCCTGTTGGCCTCTCATGAAAGATCACCCCCTTTTGGTGAAGCTGCCCCCGTGTGATCATCATCTCCTCCTGTTTAGATAACAGGCCCAGAGGTAAAGCACGGTAGCCAGCATTCCACCTAATGCTGTGAGGATGATTGCGTTCGTTCTGAGTGCGATTGCAGATATACAGAAGATCGCGAAGTATAACATCGCTAGCATTAAATAATGGGTGTTTCTACTCATTGGTAAATTACCTCCGTGAGTACAAAGATAAGTTAGCAAAACGTAAAAAAAGACCAAGTTTATTTTTAAAGAACTAAAGAATAAATACCTTTAGTACTACAGGTAATTTACCTTGATGTTTTGTATATATTGTGTATCAAAAAAGTAATCTGAAATATTCAATAAGAGTGTGAAAGTATTGGGAAAAGATTAAATCTTAGGCGTCCCAATTTATTCAGAGTTTTCGATATATTTTGTATGTTTGATTTCGTCGTTTTCTGTGACGATTTGTTGTTTAGATTCGTCGTTTTTTGTGCGTGTAATTTTCACGTATTCTTTGAGATTTGGTATAGTGGCTAATAGTGTTTGGTATAGCGGGTCCATGTATCTCTCTGGAATTAGGTGTTATAGAACGCTTTTATTTGGTCTGTTTCATCTACGACGAACCATCCTCCTGCTGTAGCAGCATTTTTAGCGGCAGTTTTAGCGGCGTTTTGTTTATCTGTAAACGTCGCTCCTGCGTTGTTGATGGTCCAGAAGCTGAGTGCAGATCCGGGAGGTGTGATAAGGAAGAAGCACGGGTATCCGTTACGTCCTTTAAAGTAGTTAAAGTCTCCTTCGTCCCCGAAAAACAAGATCATTTCTTGTCTCTTTGGGTTCCTACTTACGCGGACCCAAAAGTACATGCTTTTTTCAGGGTGTCTGTAGACCATTTACTCCGTTCCTCACCTATCCGAGTATCTCATACTTTTCTCGATTCTTTTAGTACAGATTTAGTTTTGTAGATTTTTCAATGTAGTCTCTTAGTAGCATCGAGATCGACTTGGTCTGAGTATGCCCACTTACCGTTATCGAGGCAGAAAACTACGCGGTTTTCCTCAATTAGATCCCACGTAACTTCTTCGACATCGTCTCCATACTTACTACGCGGTTCAACCGTTACTGACATGTGTTCAACGCACACGAGAGTAAGAGGTCCACTTCCCCACGAGGGTCGATACATAATCTCATCGCCTATTTTAATCATTTTCTGCCCCCTTCAAGAAGAACTTAAACATGTACCCTGTCTGCCCTTCTGCGTACTGAGCGTCATTTGTATGAAGCTCCTTACACAGTACCTGACGCCCTCCCAACACACGCGACAAGAAGTGAGCGTGTTCTGGACCGTCGTGGTAATCCTCTAGGGTAAGATAAAAAGGAAATTTAATAATTCTATCAGTCATTCTATGCCCCCTTGGCCTCTGCAAAAGTTAACCAAGTACCTGCCGGAGATTCTGCCATTTCCTCTCCCAATGGGAACAGGTCAACGGAAACACCCTCATCTGTTTTCTTAATGTAGACGCTGATGTTGCCTACGGTGATCCAAGCCGAATCTGACACCAACTCATAATCTTCTCTGTCTATAACTTTTAACATTCTATATACCTCCTTAAGGTGGAGTCTCTTTATACTACCTATTAGTACCAAAGTCAACAGGTATTTTTATACCCACTCAATATGTCCGGTACGTTTTTGGAGAGATCTTCCTTTGAACTCATATTTCCAGTACGCCCCGCCTTCTTCCCGGAATGCTATGTAACTATCTTCGGAAAAGCAGGGTGCTAAAGTAGTCCACAATAGATCATCGTCGTGCCATTTCTTACGTTTTCGGCAAAATGAAATTACGTGATGTTCCTTGCTCTCATCAAACCGCCAGTTTTTAAGCGCCGAAGAAAAGTAATATCCAAAATAAGAAAAAGCATCAAAAACATTTTCAGATGCAGGTTGTGTAGAGTTTCTAAGCACCCATAAAACATCATCCTGGTTTACTCCACGAATCCAATAGTTTTCCATTAAATCAGTAAACAAAGAAACGGCTTTCTCGATATTTTTGGACTCGATACAAAGATGCGATTCTATTACTTCGACGGTACGTAAATCCATAACACCCCTCCTTAAGGTGGAGTCTCTCTATACTACCTCTCGGTACCGAAGTCAATAGTTATTTTTTAAAAAAGTGAAGGCTCTCTATTTTCCCACGATGCCAGCGTCCAAACTGTCCCCGCCCCCCAACGACCCCTTTCGGGTGGACACGTCGGGTTGTAATGCGGGTTAGACAGAGCGTGGTAGAGAGCTTACGCTACTTCACACAACGACCAGTGGGGCAGCATCTCCGGTGGTCTAGCCACCTCCGCCGTTCATTCCACATCCTCTGGTTGCAGGTCCTTTTTAGCCTAAGCCTTGAGCCTCAGAGGTCAGTTAACACAACCCCCGCACTGGAGCTTATCCCAGCACAATCTATTCTTGAGAATCCTCAGTTTCCTGAGATTCCTCAATTTGTTCTTCTTGCACGCCACCCCTCAACTCAGGAATATCTAATTCCTCAGAAATCAAAGCTATAAGGGGTTGCAAACTACGCTTTAATTCTAAATCCACAGCTTTTAGATAATCTGCTTGTTCTGTGTAGCCGCCCGCAGCAAACGCATCAATCGCACGCAACATACAGTGTAAAACGCCTCCCAACATCACGGCACCCGTGTGTACTTTTCCACCAACTTCATCGTTTTCTGAAACTTCTTCCATTGCGCTCACCTCCATTTAGAGAGCAGACATTAACCACACCAGAATAGCCATCTGGGCAGCAAAAAATAGACCACCAGCGATCTCTTTAACGTAGAACATCATATAATCCCCAAATTTAGAAAATGAAGGTCTTCCTCAAATAGAAGAAGTCTTATCCCCGTCAACATGAAGAAACGGAACAGTGCCGTTTTCGAATTCTTTTGTAAATAAATACGTCTTTTTCATGTGGCACCCAGGAATCATGGTGATCACCTCACCTACAAATTCCTCTTCAGCAACAGCCTTGGCAGCTTTAATCGAATGCGGCGCACTTATTTCGCCTACAGCAACGCACGAAGTCTCTCGGTTATCCCAGAGATAAAAAACAGTCCAAGGTATCATTGCTAAGTCCACTCCTTGATACTAAAAGTATTTTCTAAAAGGGTAAACAAAAAACCATTTAATTACCCACATGTCAACGGCACACCGCTATAAAGATACCCTCACATTACGAGGACCAAACATAGCAACCGATTTAGCAGCAAACACAGGGTGCCCTGTATCAGAAAAGATAAAACTCTCATCTTTGTAAGGGTTGTAGATTATCTTTTTCCAACCGTCCCCAGTTTCCAAAGAAGTCATCCACGTACCGCGCACAAACGCATGAACGTTTTTCTTCTTCTCGCGCCTAACTCGATCGCGACCAGCGGGCTGCACCACAAACGACGCATCACGAATAAAGACTTTGTCCGTGTGAGCTACCACACGACCCTTGCGGTGCCCCTCCAGGGACACCACAGACCAACACTTTTGGTGAAGATTCCAATAAACTTGAACTCGCACTATACCACCTCCCCAGGAACCGCACCGTTGTGATCAGGAAGAGTAGTGGCTAAGAAATTCAAAGAATCCAACTTCTTCTTCATCACAGACACTGCAATCTCTTTCCCTACGAGCTTGTTGTAAATAACAGGGAACTCAGCCATTAACTGGCTCCGCTGCTCCATAGGCATGTGGTAAAGGAAAAACTGTAAGATAGTCTTTACTTCGTACTCTTTAAGGTCAAACGGGTACATAACAGAACCTCCTGTATTCTTTATATAGACACACTATACTATTTAGTATTCTGTGTCAACTACTATTTTTTTACTGAACGCGTTTTAATGTCGTAGGTATCGTCAGGACGACGACGCACGCGAACCTCGATCTTTTTCTCCTTTTTTAGGAGTTTTTTCCTAGCAGAGTCGGCCTCCGCGTAAGAGTTAAATTTCTTGTGAAAGTCCCAAGGACGAATTTGTTGAGTTTCTTCGCTCATCTCTATTACCCCATTATGCATCCGCAGTATCCGCTAGGGCTGCAACCACCGCAACCACCGCTCACTGCGTCTAAATCCCATTCAAATTTACAATCATTACACAAACACTCAGAGCCCGTAATTTCAATAGAAGAATATCCTGCTCCACATTCAGAGCATTCAAGACTCTCTTCAAAGGCTTCTTGAAGAAGCTCCGATCTAGTAGGTCGGTCATATTCTATATAAGACATATAAGGCGCTCCTTTGTTATCTAGAACCGCACTGTATACTGTTTGGTATTCTGTGTCAACTACTTTTTTATACAAAAATTTATGCTGAGTAGGTACGGAAGAAGGTCATCTTCTAGCAGACTTCCTAACGATGCTTCCGCTCTCACCGGTATGATCCTGTCACTGCCTTTATGGAAGTCGGAGATTGCAAGATAATGAAAACTTTCTCCGATTACGGCTCGCCGCCCAGCTTCCGGGTTGCTGTAGAGACGTCATACGCGCCTACAAGGAGGTGCGGCGAGCATTAATGTAAGAAACAGCCTTCACAGAAAAAATCTATATTTTTGTCTGTTTTAGCAGTGTCGTAATTGATTACTTTTTCACACGATTTACAAGAAACCGTGTAAGCCTCTATTAGTTCATCAGATTCGTGTTGAAGGGCCGATCGCCAATCGTTTTCGTCCCACGCAACGAACGCATCTTCGTCCCCTTCTAGTAAGGCATCGTATGCCTCATCCCAGTCTACAAAATCCTTATCAGGATTAGGCTTATTTCCGTATGACTCCGAGGAAAGAGCGTGAGGATTAATAAAAAGAGTATTTCCGTCAGGATCAGTAATCTCTAATCCCCAATCCATATAAAGGGTACTGAACACTCTGAAAGTAAACCCCTCTCTATCTGTATAGCTAGCTACGCTCATAAAAACCTCCAAAATAATAAAATTTGCAAAACACACAACATTTGTGTTTTCGCTACTAGTTTATATTTATCTTATATCAGAACAAGTATTCTTAGTCAACTACTAATTACATAATCAACATTTAATGCTGCGTTTTTAAGACAAGAACGCCTTCCGGGCAGCTTTATTGCTCTATATGTGGTTCAAGCACCTGCATCAACCGACACCAGAGGTCCTCCAAAAGGTCTATGGTTCGATGTATGTCACGCCACCCGAAAGGCGCACCGCGACTATATAGGTAAACCTTACTTTTTCCAACCCGTTCTATCTGTACGCTTTCTTTTGCGTCGAGGTTTAGAAGGACTATCACTGCTCATTTTGTCTTCTTTGTTCTGTACAGGCTTCGTCTCCTCAACGAGAGAAGCCTCTGTCTCGTCTCTACAAGATGCCCAGTAAAGGACTCGTATATCCATTAATTCGTTTCCTGATCTTCTTCGAGGACAACATCGTCCTGTGGGGCGGGAGCAAAAGCCTCACAAGGGGCGTCCACAAGATCTACCCACGTCATAAAGTCTCTCCCAAACCAACGTAAAGCAGAAGACTGAACCACTCGAACTGCTAGTTCGCGAGCTACACACTCGCGCAACCACTCCCCTTTTACAGAAGGTGGGATATCTTTCTTTATCTTCTTTTTAACAGGAGACAATACGTTCCGTACCCACCAAGCATTAAAAGACTTATGTAACGATTCTTTACATACTCCAGTGCCCAGAGAATTATAAGAACGTAGAATTCCTGCTACTTCTTCTTCAGAGAGAACCCCTTGAATCTGAGTTTCTTCCCAACCGTGGGGATACCACTTATCTGCCATATGTGCTCTCCTTTATATATACCGAGCCTATATCTATTCCAGGTAACAGGCTAGCCTTTACTTTTTATTACGGTCGTCGAGGGTTACACTTACCGCAAGGGCACCCATTCAGATCGCTAATTATCATCTCCAACTCACGAATACGCTCTACAGCTTCCGCTAACTGCGCCTGAAGAGACTCTGTCCGTGATTCCAATACAACTTGCTTTGCCATGTCCCTGTCCTCCACTTGAACTCCTTTTATACAAAATCTTCTTTTAGGATTTTGTTTAAAGCAATTACCAAGAACGCTGGCCACAGAGCGAAATCTAGCGCGAACTCGTGGAAGTATTTACGTCGAAAGAACTGATTGTCTCCGTTCACCACCGATACAGTAGTGATCGCAAACACGCAATATCCTATGAACGCATAAAAGGAAGGCAGTTGGAACAATACCAGCACTGCTAACAGTGGCAGGATTATTATCCCGGATGCAAACACATCAACTATTACTCTCCCTATCACCCTTTCCAGTCCTTGGTACTTTTCCGTAGGTTTCCACGGCATAATAATCCAAGGCGCGTTCAAAATTATAATTAAATTTACTTAATTCTTTAACAAGGTTCGGTAAAACATCAGTAACCAAAGAGTTAAACTCTTCAGAAGACACGGATTTTTCTAGTTTTTTTGTACTCAAAATAAATATTTTCCTTATACAGATTTTCTTTTTATATACCGTTTACGAGCGTTTTTATTAGAGCAGTTTCGACTACAGTACTTGGAGTTAGATCTTCTTTTCGAAGAACACCCTTCTAAAGCACACTCATCGCTCTCTACTACCTCTTCAGGTTCTCGCGCAGGCTGAGGTACCACTCTCAACTCAACTGGCATCCCCGGAGGGCGCGGAGCGCGACACAATAAACAATAAGGAATCGAAGCAGGCATATACATGCTAGGAGCGTGTTTGGTACAGGCCCACTCGTCGCCGCTTACCCATTTTGATGTCATATGGCTTTAGCTATCTCTCAACTTAGCAATTCGTGAAAACTTCAGATTACGTCCCAAAGATTCTAGATCTGCAACTCCGTAACGTTCAATGGCACACCCAACAGCAAGCCTTACCAATTCATAGGTGGGCTGACTTACATCAAAAGAGATGTTTGCGCCATCCAGAACTTTGATAATTTCTGCCCGCTCTTCAAGATATGCTAAGAACCCCATCTCTTCCGCCCACCGAAGTAACTCCTGGCGAGTGAAAGACTCCGCTGTTGAACGCACACCAATTTTCTTGGCGTGGGCATTGAACTCAGCAACAAGAAACGCTTTGCTGCACGGAGAAGAATACTTCTCTTTAGAAGCCAATCGCATATAGACCTCCTTATTCTGTAAAGACTACTTAGTTTTACCATTAAGTAGTCCCACAGTCAAGGCCTAAATTTAACGCATAGAAACATTTCCATCGCGGTAGTAAAGCGAGTACTTATCCCCATGAAGGGAATTTGTCCTGCTGTCGAACACAGCAAGGTTGAAGTGCTTACGGTGCCACGGGTGTAGCAACAGAATCTCCAACCTTAATCTGTTCTCAACACTTGCTTCGGTACTATCTGGGTTTTCTATCGAGACATCCATTTCAGTAGATCCTCCTATTCCCAATATACTACCCCTGTTACTAAAGTCAACAATTAGAGTATTTTAGTAAAAACCCCTCCTTGGTAAACCCGATATTCACCCGTTATTTTATTTGAGTAACCCTTCTGCAACTCCCAGCGACACGCGCCGAACAGCAGCTTTATACGGGAGAGACTCATCCCCTACTACAGTAGACCTTACCCAAGAAGTCTTAAGCGCAATCCACTCTCCCTCTCTCCTCGTAGGTTGTCTACGACGAACAAGACGCAACTGATCTTCGTCAGATGGTTGTCCTTCTGTGTACACACTATACCCTCGCATCAAGAGGGCGTCTTCTTCGTACGCATCAAGAGGTAACGTCCCTCTCTTGATAAGAACGCGCTCGTGCCCGTCACGATCATGTCTATACGCTAGCTTATGCCCTTGGCGAGAACGCTTTTCAGAAGAGGTTGTCCGAGACGGTGTAGGATCTTTCAAATCTCTGTAATTTACGTTAATTACGTAATACGCCGGAAGACCTCTACGCCCCTTTTTAAGGCGCGGAAGAGATGCCTTATGCTCTTTGGTGATCTCTCGTCTTGTCTCTTTGTCGTAAGACCTCTCTAACGTAAAAGACTTGTTGTTCTCATTAAGAAGGTTAAGGAGTGCGGGAACCGTATAGGACGTCATCGAGAGACATAGCCCCCAACGAGATTCCAGTCCGCTAAAGTTAGGAATATCAAGGGCGGTTCCTATCGTAGAATTTAAATTCCGTGACCAACCAGAGTTTCGTACCATGTGTAGGTTAACCACGGATGCTTTTCCCCTAACACGTATGTCAGCGATAGATCCGTCCGCTCTAACATCAACGGACAAGCGATCGGCAACAAAATTATCCCAATCGACAACTGAAATACGTCGCTTTAATTCTGATATATACTTCCCTAGCGCAGGCTTATCAACAAGCGTTGAAGCTGTCGTAAACCCTGATGAAGCACGTCTTACAGCACTAATAGCCCTTTTGTGCCACTCCTCTGAATACATCTCAGGGGGAACACTAAAATATACGTCAAACTCGTAGTTGACAGCCTCGTATACCTCTCCCCACTCCGTAAACAAGTGACCTAAAAGGAGGGCTGAAGGTGCTCGCCTGCTAAGCGAGTGTAGGTTTACGTTTCCCGTAAGGTGCATCCAAGAAGATCGAAGGTGCCTGAAATTTAAATCAGTATCCTCGTCCGCATACTGAGGATCTAAATGTTGTTCCCTTACGAGTACTTGATCGATGCCAAGCTTAACACCCTCTCCGTAACCTAAATACATATTAGAGAAAGGTTTATGCGGAAGAGGTCTGTCGAAACAGTCTCCTCCGAGATTCCACCCCTCTTTATCCTCGTTTACCATCCAGTTAGTGAGAGATTGCAAAGGAGTTATCGCCCCGTCATCCAAGTCATGCGAATTAAAGAAATGCTTTGAGAGCGTTATCCCAGAGGCTTGCCCCTCATTAAACTCCCTTTTCTCTACACACTTCTCACAGTCACAAACATTATCGCCCAGAACTTGCTCAGAAATCGACGCGCATACCTTATTCCACACTTGGAGATAAAGGGCTGGCGGAAGAGCAAACACCTTTGCATCACGTACAGCAGAAATAGTCGCATCATCATCGATCGACGGATGTTCGAGGTTCTTCCTCAACAAGAAATAGTTTTGCAAAGCACTTTTGCTAACCTTGTCCATTCGAGCCTCCTGTATTCTGTAATCAGGACTACACTTGTAATACCAAGAGACTCTCTGGTCAAGACTTTATTTTTACTTTTTTAGTAAAAAAGAAGCAAACGACGTACGCGGCTCCAAAAAAGAAGAAAAATCACTTCTTCCGGGAGCCCTTTATCCGTTTCTCATAGCGTCCTTTCTCTTGAGCCAGAACTCTTTCTAGCGCCATCAGGACTACTTTTTTCATTGTATTACCCTTTTCCACAAAGATGCGAGATCTTGAATCTCCTACCTCTCTATGGAATCGGATAACGTACTTAGAACCTTTGCCGAACTCCATCGTGGAAATCTTCCACCCTCTCTTGTAAACCTCAGAGAGAAGGTGATCGATGTCGTCTGTCAGCTTTGTATTAAACGTCTCATTAAGCCGGTCTAAAAACTCTTTAGCTGACGATTCTTTTTTCGGAGGAGAAGATCGATACGTATCCTTATTCATGTACAGTACGTCAGGGCCGCTATTTTTGGAGCGTTTCCTCACGGTAGGGGGAAGAGCCTTCTTCTCTTTCTCCTTCTTCGGAAGCCTGTACCATTTAGGTTTATCCATACGCCTTTTAGCAGCTAACCTCAAATCGTACCCCCACCATAATTAGTGATGAGTAGTTCTGTCGCAGTGCCTCTTCCTCCTGTGGTTACAGCAACAGTTCTAGACGTATAAACAGGATAAATATAGAAATTTTTATACAAATCCAATATCAAATCGGTGGAGCTATTACTCATAGCAAACAATACACCTCTGTCTGTAATATCACGACACTCCTCGGCCAACTGTCGGTGATCTTTCTCTGTAAACTCAACAGCATTATATCCGGTAAAGGAAGTAGAGGTTTCCTTGTGGTAAGGGGGATCGAGGTATACGAAGTCCCCTCGTCGAGCCAAATCTAGGATTTCTAGATAATCAGTATTCATTATCTGAGCTTTTTGGAGCGCCTTACTGCACTCCCTCACTACCGTAAAGTCTTGGTGTGGTTGCCCCGAACGTCGGCCAAACGCTACATTCATAGCCCCGCTCTTATTCACCCGGTAAAGTCCGTTATAGCCACACTTGTTCATGTATATGAACTGAGCAGTTTTCTCCCCCGGAGTACCTGTGTCAGTGTGGTTGAACGCGTGGCGTACGTCGTAGTAGACACCTTCCTTGTTATCTAACCCCTTTAACTGCTCACACACCTGCTCCGGGTAACGCTTAACGTCTCGAAAAGCCGACACGAGGTTGTGCTCCTTGTCGTTAAGGATGGCTTTATCGGGGAGAACATTGAAGTACACTACTCCGCTCCCCAAGAAGGGTTCGTAGTAAGTATCAAACTCGCGAGGAAACTTATCCATTATCTGAGATAAGCTACGCGACTTGCCCCCTACCCACTTTATGAAGGACCTGTTGTACATTAGTCGTCTAAAAACTCAGCAATATCATCTAATTCAAGGTGCTCGGTCTTATCGGGAAGAGAATTGAACTCTGGCTCTTCTTCAAAATCGGCATCAATAATCGCCGCCTCTACTACGGCGTCTGCCACTAGCATCTTTTGATCCGAAGACCAACTCCTTAAAACGTCAGAAGTAATCTGAACCTCTACCTTCTCGGCCTCTTTGTGAAGAAGTCCACTGCTTTGGAGCAACTTAACCGCCTCTTTTCGCGTAGCCCGAATAGAATCTAGAAATTTAGCTTTTCTAGAGTCCCCCACATCCAACGCGTGTACTTGGAACCACGCCTCTTCTTCTATCTTCTGAAACGTCTGTAGCGTCTCTCCTACGTAATCTTCTTGCTTAAAATCTCTCACAAGAGACTTATTCGCAGCACGAATAGCTTTAAGGTCGTTGTTGATGGTGCCGACTGAGCACTTTAAAGCGTGTGCAATCGAAGAAATCGTCTCACCTCTTAGTCGCCTCCTGATGACATCTAAGCGGCGCATTTCGATAAGACGATCTGTCGAGGTTGTCATCTCGCGCTTTTCTTTATTGGTTTCCAGGTCTTCTGGAGATTTTATAGGGGTCCTAGCCATTATTTTCTCTAAATAAACTCAAAGGAAAACGACCGCTTCTTTCGTTCCATCGCTACACAACAGTAACTCCAAGCGTGAAGTAAGTGAGGGTCGAGCCCAAGATAATTCCATCTATACCTATAATTAGTAGGATCATTCTTGTTCTGGACTAGTTCTCGTACAATAGCTTTCAGATGTTTGAAAAATTCATCTTCACAAACAAATGCTGGTTCGTATGCTCCCGTCTTGGGGTTTCTTACCTCCTGTACAAGCCCGCGAGGGTTAGGGCATTCGACACGGCGATCGACCCACTGCCGGAGCGCGTAATCAATACTTTTGTATCTGTCTAGAAGAACGACCCATTTAAATTTAAGATCCTCACTACTTTTTCGACTGTGAGGCTTTTCTCCTTGTTTTCCAGATTTCTTGTCCGACCACCGGACCATATCTGCACTCTCTTTATAATACGACAAGAATACCCTTCCTGGAAAGGCGCGAGCGAAATCTTTTGCTTCATTGGCGTTTGGCAGGGCATCTAATACGCAGAGATCTACATCAAACTCTGTCATCATACGGTGGAGGCGCTTAAAAGGTGTAACAACCTTCCCTGCTTCCTTGTACCTATCTGCTTGATTATCTACTACTTCAATATGAAGTATGCGCTTTTTGTTATCGATAATCTTAGCTACCACAACGTGTAAATTTCCAGATCTTTGGTCTACCCCCATACACGTATTATTTATCTCTCCTCCCCACGATATGTCCGTGTTTATGCACCCTCTAAGCTCATCTTCCGTTACTCCAATATTATCCTCATCTACATAAGGTTTCCCCAAAGTAGCGTTATAAAACTCTTTTGGGTTGTCCGTAGTAATGTACCTCTCCCAGATGGCCTTAGCGGGGCGTGAAGGAGATAACATCTGATGTACATGAAAACTGGCGTAGTCTGACTGAGGGTTATGCGTCACGTATTGACCGTCTTGTGGGTCTAAATCTTCTTTCCCGCATTTAGGGCACATATAAAAGTACTCAGGTTTACCGCTCTTCGTATTCGATCGCTGACCTACACAATTAGGGAAGTGATCTGGAAGGATAATACCGTCAGGACAATTACAGTTAGTGTGCCAGTAGCGCTGATCCCCAAGCATAAACGATTTGTCGATAGCATCGTTGGGGTAACCTGCGGTACTAATCTTGTACAAAGACGGGTCCATACAACCACTCAAACGCTCTTCAAGCTGGTTGATAGTAGACGCTTGCATAAGACGTACCTCATCCAAACACAGGATATCCATAGGGGTGGAGTCCATAGACGCCACACCGCCCGTATACGACAAGTAAAGAGAGCTATTCCCAAACTGGCACAGGTCAATACTAGGAGGACCAGAAAGTTTTTCTCTAAACTCTGGAATGTCATAAACAAGGGGCCTCAGCCTGTCCTTAGAGAACTTAGCAACAGAGTCGAATACTGGAAAATAAAACCCTGCTTTACGAGCAATCTTCCTGCCAACCTCTTCGGAGAACCTCAGTTTGTGAAGCACCTTGAGGATCATCCAGATGGTGAGTCCTACCTGAGTGCACTTACGAACGCTTATGTGTGAGTTATCACAAAGGTAAATGTCTTTTAGAAATTTACGCCCCTTAAAAGTAAAGGGTTTGTGGTCTACCTTAAATTCGTTTACGGCACACCACACCCCTAAATTATCTCTTCGGAGCGCATCTATTTGAGCCTCGGAGAGGCCGGTAGACTTCTTAGGTGTCTGAGGTATGTCTGTGTTGTCGTTCTTCAAATCGAGCCTTTGGGTCATACACAATATCGTCACCCAAGTAATAAACTCGATCTACAGCGTTAGCGAGAATACCGCTTAACGCTTGTTCGAAAGACACCACTATGACTTCTTTTCCAAGATCCATAATAGGGGTAACGAGATAACTGAAATCTCCATCCCCGCTAACGAGTATAAAACAATCATAATTATCTGATTTATAAAAAGCGTCGGCAGTAATACCAACATCCCAATTAGTGTTCTGGGCATGCTTCTTATCAGCATTATAATGAAGGTTCCTCTTCTTAACGGAGAAATCTAACATCTTTAACGTATTAATAAAACTGGTCTGGTCATGGTTCGGGCTAGCTATCAAGTACGCCGTCATATCGATTTCTGAATCATCGTCTTCCACGATCTCTTCCAAAAACTCAATCAAAGCGCGGTAATCCACCCGATAATGGGGACCGTGTGCGTATCTGCACGCATACCATAAATTTTGTACATCAACAGCGACGTGATAGCGCTTCATAACTTCCTACTTGTTTAGGTCATTACTCTCACACGAGCAATGCAGCAAGACCTTACCACAGGAAGCGCACTTCTCTATGGCTGTATATAATCTTTTTAGGTGTCGAACTATACTCATAATGGCCCCCTATTTAAGATATTCTTTCACAGCTTGCTCATGAATTTTTTTATTAAACCTAAGAAACCTATCCAAGGTCAGAACTGCACAATCTTTAACACGAATAAACTCCTCAAAGGAGTTATGAACATCACCCTCCCCTAAAGGTGTTAAAGCTATATCTTCGATTAAACACACAAAGTACCGAGGAGCCATAATAAAAGAAGGCATATAGTTTTTAGTAAAAACTAAAAGGGGTACTTTTCCTTCAGGGCATTCTGTCGTGCACTGATCCCACCATTTCCACACAGGACACTTAGACGAGGTAAAGATGTTATGAAAACTCTTCAACGCCTCTTGGTTCTTGGCTTCGACATGATAAGGAAACGTCTCATCGGGAGTACTGATGTCTCCAGCGAGGTTATAGTCGTGTTTTAACTGAGAACCTCCCGACATAGGAGTACGAAAGAATTTAGCCCCCCAAAACTCCGAAAAAGACTTGCACAAGACACGCTCGTACGAAGAGCCTTTTCGTTTAGCCTTCCTCCCTGCTTTTCTTCTATTAGTTCCTGACATAGGAATTAATTTCAAAGAATCAGAGTCCTCAGTGGAGGACACCTCTTTCTTGGGTAATCTCATCGGAACTTTCCTTATCCTTTATTTCTACTCTTAATATTTTACCGTCGTCATCGTAATACTGTTCAATGACAAAATGTTTATCTACAAGATCTCTAAATTTTGGACTATCAAATAATGCTCGGAAAACACCCAGTAAGTGCTCCCCTGCTTCGGCTAGCGATAGTTCTTTCAGTTCCATGTTGAAAGGGTAGAGATTCGGGGATCACATTGTCAAGAATTCTAGGAATCCCCCAAAACCAACTCCGACACCCTTTCCCAGTCTACCACACCTTCGGCAGTAAGAGGACAACCAACTGCTCGATCATCTATGTAACATAGCGCTACTGGTTTTCCCGTCATCCCTAAATCTATCCGATCATACGGAACGCCCTTTTCGTCTAAGAATCGGGCCATTTGTCTGTGAGCGTCTCCCATATGCCCTCCGTACGCTACATTGTTGCGGGCCGAGCTTATGGTGATGGTGTACCCTGCGTCTCTAAACTTCTTAATCGCCTCTATGGCACCAGGGACGACCTCGCGGCACGTAAAATCCTCGTTAAAAGGACACAGAGTGTCGTCGAAGTCTACGACAATAACAGTAAGATAATCAGCCATCAAACAATCCGGAGTAATAGGAAATCAAATATATCAGGGACGCCATTGCAAGATCTGAATTGAAATCCACTTTGAATTTGATTGTAGACGGATCTTGAGCACCCATCAATATAGATTTCCTATACTCCATAAAACTGCCAAATAGGTCTAATCCTACTAAAAGCAGATAGTATACCGCGAGAAACGATACGTAGGTAAATACGCCAGACATTACACCCTACGATACTCATAGCCTTGCGACTTAACTAACAACGTAAACGCTTTTCCTACAGAGTCTGCCCCCATGACGTTCACGTATACGTCAGGAGGAACGTCTGAGTACTGGTAAATCCCCCCTCTAACAAACTCTACCTCAAGTACGCTCTCCACGGCATCATACCCCAAAGACTTGATCATGCTTGAATCCACTTCATCTCTATTCATTTTTAGTATCTCCTATACACACTGTAATCACATTTTCTCCGTCATCGCCATAACTAAGCGGCGCAACATATAGATGTTTCATCACCCAATCCCTTACTACGTCGTTGACTTGCTCAAAGCCCCCTCCCTTCTTTAATCTCTGAGAGATTACAGGAGGTATTGAAATCGTCCCCACGCTCTCTTGTACTACCACACGTACTTGAGCAGACAGGTTGTGTCCGCAGTGCATGCAAAAAGAAGCCTCTTTAGGGTTGATTTCACCACAAGACCCACAAGTAAGGCGGACCGAAGACTTGTTGAACACGGGAGGCTCTTTAAAGAAAGACCCTTCTACTTTAGGTACGCGACCACGACGAGTCTCTGTGAGGGGTGGTGGAGGCAGTATCTTGGGGTATCGTTTAGGTACCTCAGCCATAGTAGGTCGATCAGCTAACCACCTGTATTTGTAAGCTCCGTTCTTACCTGCACGACGACTTAAACCTTTCCACAAACCTTGGTTATACGCCACAGACATATAATGACGAACAGTAGATACCTGAAGTTTTCTGTGACCTGCCTTCGCATGCTTGGATCTAACGTACGCGCATGTATAGAAGATGCCCCTACTCGTAAACAAGGGTTTCACTTCTTCTATGAACCGTTTTACGCGGGCCGTCTCCCGAGTACGTTTCTCAATATTGTTTAAAACAGTTTCCTCTGCGGGAGTATTTGAAGTAGCTGACCCTTCATAAGTCCTCGATCGCTTAGTAGAGTCTAAACAATAAAGATAAGGAGCAGACGCATCTTCTTCGCGCTCTTTCAACCTGAACAACTCAGGAAAGTAGGAACTTTCACATGCATTACGCAAGTAATACTTAAACGTCTTAATGCCAATCCTCCTTCCGCACTCACGAAGACTATTAAACTGCTTTAAATAGTCTTCCGGGCGAAAGAAAACATCCCAAGGAAGAACACTTCGCGCTTGGTTACTAAACTCATTAGGTACGTAGGTCATATTATATACTCCAGACTACGGATGTCGGAGACGGGAGTCGAACCCGTACGCTCGTGAAAGCACGAGATTTTAAGTCTCGGGTGTCTACCAATTCCACCACTCCGACAATAAATTTATAATATCGTGTAAGAAATCTCTCACACAAGAAACGACTACCACGCCCCTTCCCAGACGTCAAGGCAAAAGTAGTCTATTTCGACCCCTTCCTTGGTCGCATGAGCCACTCCAGGGCTACTCTTTTGCATTGTGGAGAGTCTTTACAGTAGAACTTCACTGTCTTAGTGCGAAGATCCCACCGGTCCTCATATCCTGACACGGAGGACGTCTCTCGGGTCCTGACCACTTTATCGCAGATGCACGTCACGGTTTCAGATGCCATCGCTATTCACTCACGTAGCTAAGGCCCGCATCCCGCTTAACCACTACCTCGTCCGAGAAGTACCCTTTGAGTTCGTCTCGGTGAGTGATGACAAAGACAGACGACTTACGGCGAGCTATATCTTCTAGAACCTTAATAACGTAATAGAGTCCGTCTTCGTCAACTCCTTCGAACACTTCATCTAGTAGGAGGAGGTTGAACCGTTTGCCGGAACGAGACGCAAGAAAATCATTAAATCCGAGAGCGACCCCAAGATCGATGCGCCGTTTCTCTCCTCCACTGTTCCCTTCATACGTATCTGCTGCATTCTTATTAGTTATTTCTAGGTTGAAGTTGTCCCGGTACTCTCCTGACGCCAACTGCTTCACGGTCTGAAACTGCGCTTCAATTCCTCCGTCCGTAAGGATGTTCAGGTAATGGCCCACACGATCGTTAAGGAACGGTACAATCCTGTCTAGTAAGTAAGACCGAATACCTTTTCGAGAAAAAGCAGTTTTCCAGAACTGGTAGTAATCTTCGCTATCCTTAAACGTAGACTCCTCTTCCTCGAAGGCTTCTATTTCAGTGGATAGTTTCTGTAAGTCATCGGCATACTCTTTCGCAGTCTCTTCCCACACGTTAACTTCATCTTTAATATCTTGGATGCGCGTGTCGTAAGAGGACAAGAGTTCCTCGTGTGCTTCTAACTTACATGACAACTCTAACTTCTTATTAGAGATAGCTGCTACCTCGTCTAGCCGACTTTTCTGCTCGTCTCGCATCTCTCGGGCTTCTTCAATACCCTCTTCTATGCGCCCTACTATCTCCTTGTATCGGGATGTAAGGGACTTTACTCGCTGCGCGATACTCGTAACAGTGCGGCCCAGGTCCTCTATATCGAACTCCACCCCGTCCTTAAAATGGAGAAGGTTCTCCTCTTTAATGTGTCCTCCGCATACAGAGCACGTCTCCCCTACGTGATCAGGGCTCACCAACGCCTCCAACTTGCGTCGGTTCTTCTCAATATCTTTCTCAATTGAGGCTTTAAGAATAAGCTGCTCGTTACGCTTTTCCATAAAAGAGTCCGAAAGACGGCCCTTTCTGTCACGCTCTTCCGCAATAAAACTCTCACACGCGGAGACAGACTCTTTAAGGTGATCAGCGTCTTCTGGCACCAAGGCATCAATCCGAGAAGTAAGATTAAGTATGCCCTCTTCTAAAGAAATCTTCTTACTCTGAAGAGCCTCTACCTTCAAATCCCTCTCAACAGCGAACTGCTGGGCTCTCTGAAGCGCAGAAGAGAGCCTTTCCTCACAAGCCTCGGCTCGGTGCCTCAAATCCCCTAGACAGCGAATAACTCGGTTTCTAGAATCTTCTATGTCTCGTATTCGGTCACGTACAAGATCGTACGCCTTACCAAAAGATTCTAAATTTAGTATTTTTTCAAGCGTGGCTTTTTTCTCAGAGTCAGTCATTTCGGAAAACCGCTTCAGGTTTTTACTGTTTCCTTGGCCGAAAATAACAGAATTAGCAAACGCCATCTTGTCCATACCGATAACACCTTCGATGTACTCTTGCGTCTCTCGGTTGTCTTTTCCGCGAGAGTCAACATCGTTGATGTAAAGGTACAGGTTGTTCTTGTGTTTAGAGTGTTTTCGATACCTCTCTACCCGGTAGACAGTATCGTCTTCTTGAAGTTCCACCACCACCGAGCAGTTCTTTTTCGTTTTGTTATTAACCACTCCGTCAGCGCTTCGCACATTCCGAAGAGTTTCTCCAAACAAGCCCCAATAAATAGCTTCAATAATAGAAGATTTACCAGAACCATTACTAGAAGAAGTGACATCATCTGAATTCTCCCCTGCTATCCTACACAGGCCTCGATTACTCAAATTAATGTCTGCTTGTCCAATAATTAAAAAGTTCTGTATGCTTACTTTATTTATATCCACAATATTATCCTATATTTAGAAGACGGCATATAGTCTTCAGATCATTCTCCTGAATGGCCTTGTTAATTTCATTTATACAAGAATACGGTGCCACATTGTCTACGTCGTGGAAGTCTAGCATGCCTAGCGCTTCCGCCAGTACGAGAGATACTTCTCTCCACTGCCGCGTATCTTCTTTGGCCTTAAGGGTATTTTCTATGAGCTTACGTGTCCCATCCTGGGTCAAACCGGGCTCCCCTCCTCAATAACGATGCTTTCGAACCATTCTCTCTCTAATTTTTCGTTTAGTCAACCTTAAAGTGTACTAACAAGACTCTATACGTAGTACTAAGGTTATTTAATAATAATCTACAAGTGCCTTAATTAAATAAAGTTTTAGGTAGTGTCCTTTGATTACAGTAAAATCCGTTCCAGTGGAAATCTATATAAACCGGTAGGAAAGCATGAATTCTGATAAGAATATAGTTCGTGTCGCAAAAGAGTTTATAAAAAACCCCAGTTTAAAAAAGGTAAACGACCTTGGATTGATTAAAAGGTTTGAAATCTCTGTAGAAGAGATTAGCGAAGTAAAGCGCTATGTAAAGGCCTTGGAGTTAGAAAGTCTAGAAGAAAGCGGGATTCCTCCAGAGTGGTACGAAATCGCCGCTGTGGCAGGTCCTCAAATTCTAACTTTAGCTCGTAAGCATGATTGGGCGA
>CEUO01094814.1_pt1 | contig 21755 bp, 26 predicted proteins | sample 531391 | NCBI WGS metagenome assembly CEUO01 (sample SAMEA2622799, study PRJEB7988) | marine metagenome | isolation source: saline water (ENVO:00002010), including
TGATCTGATAATATTAAATTATCATCGTGAGTAATCAATACGAAATCGTAGTCTTTATAATCATAATAATCAGCCCATTGATTAAAGCACTCCATATCCCCAACCGTATTATCCTCTAACATAAAATTCCATCCAAGATTCTTTATTTGATTGGTTGTTATTGGATATTCATACATCATTTTATCTAACTGATCTAAGTAATTATCATTTTTGTTTGATCTAACATGATCTTTTTCTGTTATCGTATTCTCGTTTTCTGGCTCTCTGTGAGCGACACAATAATAATCTATCTCCCAACCATCGGGTGCTTTTTGTTGAATCATATTTTCATAAAAATGAGAGCTAAAATGCCAGCCTGTAGCGATTACTAATATCTTATTCATGAGAAATCCAAATCGTATATCTTTTCATTGTAAATTGTCGATGCCGAGTATTTTACATTACCTGTTAGTATTTTGTATCCTATTTTATCCTTTATACTATACATACCACCACCATTATGTCCGTGTAAATCTCTCTCCTTTGAACCACCCTCAAAAAATATGACGGAGCCTCTCTCTATTTGATTTTTTACAGCCTCATAAAGAATCTCTATTTTCTCAGCTGTATTGTTTATGTCAAAATATAAAAAATCAAATTCTTCACAACCATTTTTTATCCACTCATAAAAATCTAATTGTTGAAGAGTTATGTAATTAGAGACGCTCCAAGCATCATACTCAGCTTGAGTTACTGTTTTACTTCCCCAATATTTATCATCCCAAATATCGTATGATTTTATCCTGCCATCTATTTTATTTTCATCTAAAGCTTTAGCCATAGCTATCGTTGTATAGCCTGATCCAGGACCAAATTCTATTATTTTTTTAGGTTTTAAAACAGAAACCATATCATAAAGAATCGGAAGCCACTCATATTTTCCGTGGTTTGGATAATTTCCGCTCATTACACATTCTCCTTTACTTTGTCTATTATGTATTGCATTTCATACAAAGATAAATTTTCATTCATCGGTAAACTAACAGTCCTTTTTTGTAATTTTTCTGATTTTGGACAATCAAATTTAACACCCTCATTATATATTGAATTTAGATGTAAAGCTGGGTAATGAATTCCACAAACTATCCCTGCTTTTTTCATTTTATTAATAAACTTTTCATTATCTAAAACTTCTATTCTGTACAAATGATTACTTTTATTTTCATAACCTAACTCTCTATTATATATATCAACTAAATTACCCAATGTATTAATTTTTTTTTCAAAATTCTTAAAATTATTCATTAATATCTGAGCCTGTATTGAATTCATATACATTTTGAAACCTGGAAATGATATGCCTCTTTCCCAATTATTTTCAGAATAAGTCATTCCGTTAAGAACAGCCTCTTTAAACCATTTATATTTTTTATAATCATCTGTGACTATTAAACCACCATCTGCTCCTCCAAGAGGTTTGGTTGGATAGTGACTAAATATCATTAGATCATCTGGTTTACATTCCTTTCTGAATTGATTTCTCTCTAATTTTTGAGCTGAGTCGATAACTTTATATGTTCTAAATTTGTACAAAGTGTAAGAGTTACCAACCCACTTAACATCATCTGTAAACTCTACTTTGTTATTGCTAGTTATCAGAGCATTGGCTACAACAGGCGGTATCATACTTGGAATTTTAATAACACGAGGTTTTAAGAAATATTCCATTGTGAATATTAAAAATATAGCATTTGTCGCGCTATTGACGGCACAGGCGTATTTAGCACCAACATACTCTGCTATTTGTTTTTCAAATTTGACAACTATATCATCATGTAATAAATTTGAAAATTTAGATGTATCTATTTTGTGATTATTAATATTAAATAATTGTATCATTTATAACATTTCTCATTTTTTCTGTATTCATAGAACAATCAGTGGCCATATTTACATCTGATATATCTTTTAAATAAATAGGTTTAACGCTTTTATTTTCCTCTTTTACAAAATCATATACTGATTGAGATTTACCACCTACATTTATTATACCAGTTTCATCTAATAACTGTAAGGTAATTTTAGCAGCATCTTCAATATACATCAAACTCTTTCTCATATCCTTTAAAGCCTTTGGGTGCGGAAATGGTTTCTTATTCATAGCCATTCTGAGTATCAAATGATTATCGTGCATCTGTACCGCACACTCACCACCCAATTTAGACCAACCGTATTTAGTAAATGGTTTCATACCATCAGTTTCTTTAAAGTCTCCTTTTTTGCCATCATAAACATAATCAGTTGATATGTATATTATTTTCTTTTTATATCTCTGACACATCAACACAACATTAGAGGTGCCGATTATATTTGTCTGTATACTTAAAGATGGATTATCTTCGTGTATAACCATTGGTCTAGTTATAGCAGCTGCATGTATAACATAATCAAATTCATTTTGGTGTAGATAAAAATAAGAATCTAAATTCCAATAGCTTCTTATATCAGCTTCATTTTTGGTTGGTGTTAGAAATGTAAAATCTTCTCCTTTTTCAACTAAATGTTTACAAAACTCACCATCTCCGCCTGTTATTAATACTCTCAATTGAACTCCAAATTATCATTAAATTTAGCATTTATCTGATTTCCTTTCTTATCTTTAGACCAATACATAACGCCTAATGTTTTTCTATCCATACCTTTTGTAATTTCAGGTAAACCATGCCAAGAATCTTTAGAACACTTAAATACATTAAGTTGGTTGAACTTATAAGGCACACTACCGTGGGATTTTCCATTATGCACTTTTAAGTCAAAAGAAGAGTCATACTCCTCTGAAATACACAGTATAGCACTATACTCCCTTTTCCAATTATTGTTAATTCCATGATGGCTAGCATCCACATGCATCCCTAAATATCCACCTTCATTTTTTTTATTAGGTGTAACCATCATTCCACCACCATAGAATGAAAAGTCAGGAAAAGCATTATCCGTTAAGCCAAATACTTTATTTGGATCAAAATTAGATGCTATATAATCCATAACAATCAACGCCGCTGTCGGTATGTTCTCACGACCTAATGTATTACACCACTGAATTTGCTTTGAATTTTCTCCACCATACTTAACCCAATTATCAACAAAATCATAACTCTCTGAAGCTGCTCTGACTAAAGACTCATTGGGAATAAAATCCTCAATAGTCACAATAGGATAGGGATTATCTGTTCTATTTGATTTCATCGTGATAAGCTCCTAATCTTTGTCCTCTCCAACCTCTTTTAATTGGATTTTTAATCTTCTTAAATTGGTTATAATCATTTATATAATCATCCTCATCATAATGAGTGTTAGCCAATACCAACAGAACAGAATCAGCGCTCATATATGTTTGTTCATCCCAAATAAGATTGGGTATGTATAATCCCTCATTTGGTTTATTTAAAATCCATTCCTTTTTCACATCGCCGTCATCACACAATACTTTTATCTCACCATTTAAACAAATCAAAAATTGTTTAGTTTTGTGGTGACTATGCTCACCTCTATCGTTTTGATTATGAACCCCATAAACATAAAATACCCTTTTTACTTCAAAAGGCGCTGTTGAATCAAATTCTATTGGGACTAACGACCCCTCTGAGTCTAAAAATGTATTCAACTTTATTAACTTCACATCATTTATTGTTATCATTTATTCTCTGTTACCCACTCCTCTCCAAAATGTCCAACCGGCACTCTGAACTCATCTTTTGGATTATACTTCTCTGTTAAATAGTATAATAAGATAGAATTTGGTTCTAATGCTTTGTATCCATGATATACTCCTGGTTTCATTTCAATAACTCTTGGTTGTTTATCAGAGAGATAAACGAATTCTGCACCATCCTCTTCTGTAGCCATACCAACCTTAAAAGAACCTTTTATACAAGTCCAATAATCAGATTGTATATCGTGTTTATGCCAGGCAACAATATGTTTTGTACTGTTTACATATGATACATTTATCTGTCCATCTATAACCTCAAAAACATCTAATAACCTTTGAGCTCTATCATCCTCATTATAATACATATCAATCTCCTTTACGAAAATGTCATTATTTTTGGCACATGAGTTATAAACTCACCACCCTTTTCTACAAATTCTCTTTCTTTATTTGCTATAACATCTTTAAAGTTCCAAGCGCCTAAAAAAGCGTAGTCATAATCATTTAGGTTTACTGAATCCCTATCCACCACAGGTATGTGACTACCTGGTGCTAACAGTCCTTGTTTATCGGGTGTGGTATCCGTAATAAAATCTATTAACGAACTATCTATACCACAATAATTAAATACAGTTGTGGATTTTGATGTAGCACCTATGCTGACTATGCTTTTACCATTATGTCTCAGGTTTCCCAAACATCTCATTAGTTCATCCTTTGAATCCTTTACCCTCTTAGCAAATATTTCATAGGTTTCAAATTTATCTACTCCAAATTCCTTTTCCTCTTCTAAGTTTTTATAATAATTTAGTGTTATCACATTATCAGAGGGTATGTTTGGTTTTTTTACATAAATTCTATTTGAACCACCATGAACTGAAAGATTATCGACATCAAATATTATTAATCCATTTTTTCTAAGAATATTATCTAAAGCAGTTACAGAAAATACATGAGCATGTTCATCGTAGATTTGATCGTAAGATCCCCTCTCCAACATTCTGAGCAGTGACGGGTCCTCAAATACAAATACCCCTCTATCGCTTAATAAACTAGCAACTGCTTTAAAACAATCGTTTAAATCCTGTATATGACAAATGCAATTAGCAGAATAAATTAAATCCATCTCACCGTGATAATTCTTTATCATTTTTGATGTCTCCATATTCCAAAAGTAGGTATAACTCTGATAACCCATATGAGCAGTTTTTAATGAAAAGTTTCCACAAGGTTCTACACAAACAGATATATCTCTGTCAAAATTAGTTATGAAAGGGCCATCATTTGAACCGATTTCTAAAACTGATTTTGGTTTAAATCTTTTATTTAACATATCAGCGGCTTCTTTAAAATGATTAACCATTGGCGTTGATAAAGATGTGTTATACTTATAATCATCATTAAACATCATCTCTGGTTTAACAAATTCTTTCATAGAAACCAACTTAGTTTCCTCATCAAAAACCATTTTTAAATCAAAGAAAAACTCATCTTTTATTTCGCTTTCTTTTAAAAATTTATTTGCTATTGGCTGTTTACCCAAATCTAAAAATTCTTTTTTCATTTAACTAACTCCTTATTAATAAATAATAAATCTTTTTGAACTATATTATCTCCCTCATAATGTTCGCCGATGCTCATTTTTTCCTCAAAACCCATTTCATTCATATATTTTACTACCTCATCGCTTTTAGGTGCGCCTAAATTATACTCTATATATGCAACCTCTAATATAACAGCTTTTGATTTTAATATTAAATTCTTACCACCCTTAATGATATCAAGCTCTGATCCCTGTGTGTCTATCTTAATTAAATCAAACACAGAATCACTTTCAAATAAATCATCTAATTTTTTTAGTCTAACTGTACTCTCTTGCACTAACTGTGGAATATCCCAATAGTTAGCCTCTTTATAATAAGAATTACCCTCTGTATGTGGTTTATCAGATCTAGTATAAAAAGTAACATCTCTTTCCTCATCACCTAAGGCTTCTATTAAATAGTCATCTTCCATACCAAAAGTAATATTTTTTAAATCAATATCATGCATAGGATTAGCCTCTATCATAAAGATAACAGATGTAGGCCAAACCTCTTTTGCCCAATAATAAAATTGCCCTTTATGAGCTCCTATGTCTAGTATCGATTCTACCTCTAATCCTAAATCATAAACATCATTTAATCTCATTGATTCATTATTTTTGTAAGCCATTAAGTTCCTCCAACTTTTCAACATCCTCACATACTCTTTTTATATCCTCATAATATCTACCATGACCGTTTTTACCCATTCCCCATGGTTTGTGTAACCCAAATGGTGCTTTGTCATTTAATGGATACATATAACCATTGTCTATTGAAAAACTTAAAACTTCCTTTACAAAGGGTTTTTCAACAACACAATCGCTTATGAAATAATCTTCACATGGGTTACCGCCATTTTTTAAATATGTTTCTAAATTTTTATCTATTATATCTATCATCCAACTTCTCTTTCTAATGGATAATCCACCATTCATAACCCTGTCATATGTTTCATTTATAGAATTAGGGTAAAAATTTTTACCCCACCAGCCCCCAATATAATCAAAGTGTTCAAATTCCTCAACTTTATAATCTGAATTTGGGCAAAGCATTGTATCACACTCAAAATACAAAACAGTTTCTCCTACAACACCTTCCCAAAATTTTTTATTCAACATAATCTTTAAGTTTGTTTCCTGCTGCTTTATAGATTCTATACCCAAATCATAAATGTAAACTTTTTTACTATCAAATAATTTATTACTTTTTATTATGTCAACAACATACTCAAAATTATTTGTTCCGTGAAATATCTGTAAAGCCCAATCATCAGGCAAAATTGACATAACATTATTTAGAACAAAAGGTAAAGCTTTATGTTTTCTGGTTTCTACTATTATCGCAACCTTTTTCATTAATAACCTCTCAACTTCTTCCAATCGGTATCAGAGTTTGTTCTTTTGACGATAAATTGTACTTTATTTACTAATATACCATAATCCCTAAAATATAAGTAGTCTATATTAGTTCTTAAAAAGCAATCTAATGCGTGATGTGGAGTTTCTACTATTGGTTCTCTATCATTAAAGCTAGTATTTAATACAATCGGAACTCCAGTTTTTTCTCTAAACTTATCTATAAAATTATAATACCATTCATTATCTTCTTTACTTACAGATTGTAATCTAGCAGTGTCATCAAAATGAACTACGGCTGGAACTTTTTCAGACATACCCTCTTTAAATTTTATAGCTATATTCATATAAGGACTATCAGCATCATGAACAAACCAATCCTTAACATAGTCTCTTAATATTGAGGGAGCGAATGGTCTGAACCATTGTCTGTGTTTAACCCTCTCATTAACTATATCTTTTGTTTCTGCATGTGTAGGATCGGCTAATATACTTCTATTACCTAAAGCTCTTCTACCTGATTCAGAACCACCACCAAATACTGATATGATTTTTTTATCAATCATAGTATCTATAACATAATCATCATTTACATTCGTTATTTGAATTTCATCCTCTCTTTCCTTTAAAGCATTTTTAACCTCATCCTCTGAGTATGTGTATCCTAAATACGGACTCCAATTTTTAGGTTTATCATATATTCTTGGATTATCTAATATATGATGCCAAACGTATCTCGAAGAACCTAAAGACAATCCAGCATCATATGGTATTGGATCTACAAATATATTTATACCAGGAAACCAATCCAACATCTTACCTATAGAGACACAATTTAAACTCACCCCTCCTGATAAACATAGGTTTTTAGGTTTATATTTTTTTATATATGGTTTTAATAATAATTTTATTACCCTTTCTGTTTCTTTTTGCAGCGAAGCGGCTATATCAAATCTATTCTGTTCCTCTTTATCAGCCTCTTTTTTCAGATAATCAAAGTCTATTGAACCATCACCATCTCCGTCAAATATACCAGCAGTTAGTTTATTTTCAAAGTAAGACATATACTTTTCTGGATTTCCCAAAGCAGCCATACCCATTACAGTTCCAGCTTGATCTCCTCTAGGGTCTTTCACAGTACCCAAATTAAATATTTTGCTTGTAGACATAGACCAATCTTTTCCTAAATTTATCTTATCTTTTGAAATCATTTCTAAAGGTTCTATTTTATTTCCTTTACCACTCCAAAAAGTAGTACAAGTTACTAAAGCACCTCTGGTAATATCAATATCAGATTTTTCGTGTAGTGATCCATCAGATTTATCTATACCGCCACCATCTATGGTAACAATTAAAGCTTCTTCAAAATTGCTCGTAAAAAAAGCATTGGCAGCGTGAGATTGGTGATGTCCTACTACATACAACTTTCCGCCATTTTTTTCAACTATATCTTGACATTTGTTGAAAGAATCTGTGTACTTATACCACATCATACCACCAGTGCGATTAGTTGTCATATACTTTATTTCATCTAAATCTTTTTCATTGTCTAAAAAAAGTTGGATTGAGTCAGCAACAGAATTTTTTCTTCTATTAAATCTTTCTAATTCATTATGAACCACTGGAACACCATCATCCAATATACTATAAGATGAATCATGACCACTATGGAATCCTACTATTTTCATTTCATAACCTCCTGTAAAGTTTTTCTATCTATAAATATTTTAATTTCATATATCTTATCATATTTTAATGCTTCATCAATCACAAAGTCAATATCAACATCTAATTCAATATTAATATCACCAAGAATATCAATAGCCCTCTCTACAACCTCATTATCCATAAGCTTTGAAACCTTTGGTAACAAATACCCAAGAGCCCTACCATGCGAAACACCATAATGTCCTGTTATCGGATAGGACAGTGAGTGTAGTAAATTAGTGCCAGCAATTTCAATAGCATTACCAGCTTCATGACCAGCCTTTACTAAATACAAATTATCTTTTTTATATTTTTGTAACCAATTTAAAGCAGTATTACAATAATTGATGCTTTCATTTGTCGCTTTGATTGAATGTAAACTGTCTAAACAGTGACTAACAACATCACATTTTGTCTCTAATATCATATTGTCTGATAAATTTTTTACATAACCTTTATGAAAAGTTACAATATTAGGCTTGTGTCTTTTCAAACTATGTTTATTACTCCCATCCCAATAAACAGACCAAGATGTAGCAGAAGAGCCAGCTGCTGTTGTTGGATAACAATCAATAGGATTTTTACACAGTATCTTAGCTGTGTCTATTACAGCACCACCACCGATAGCCATAACAGATTCCTCAATACCAACTTCATCTAATATGCTTTTATCAGGAGCTGAAGTAACTATTCTTTTTCTATCAAATCCACTTAGAAAATCTTTTGTAGAATTAGAACAAACTAATAATGAATTCAAAGCATCTCCTTAATTTGTTTAGTATTTTTATGGCAATCTAAACCGACTCTACCTTTTTTACCATCATTAGTAATTCTGATAATCTCATCTATACCTAAGTAAGAATCTTCTAATTGAGAACTCCAAAATTTGCCAACTGATTCATGACATCCATTATCTAAAACATATACAAAAAGATTACCTAATTCTCTGTCATCTATAGTATGAGTTATTCCTAAGTGCATTAACAAAGCAGCATCTCCACTTAAAACTACAACTTCTTTGTCTGTATTAGTAGCCATTCCCAATCCAATACACGGAGCTAATCCCATACTCCCCTGCATATAAAATATATTCTTATTGTTTGGATACATATCATATACTGCTCTAGATATATAACCTGTGTTGGTTACAAACACAGCATCAGGATGTCTCTCAAATATATATTCTATAGCTTTTTTCCTACTTAACATTATTATCTCCATTGACTATTATGTAATTTGAATAACCAATTAAGTCTAACATTTTTTTATCGACTCTACCCATTACTGAGTGTTGCGGCAAAGTATGTCTGTGTCCTATTACCAACAATGGATGTATATTATGTGGTATACACAGACTTGTTAAAGCATTTATACAATTACCAAGACCTGAATTTTGTAGGTAGACACAACTTTTCATTCCAGCCAATTCAGCACCAACTGCTATTCCAACCGCTTGCCCTTCATTCGTTGCGGGTATGTGTTCAAATTCTGATCTTTGTATTTCTTTAATGAATAATTTTAATCCACTATCAGGTACGCCTGTGAAGAAGTTATAACCATCGTCTATAATATTTTGTAATTCAATCATTTGGTATTAACTCCAAAACCTCTTTTATTGGTAAAAGATTTTTATCAGATTCAAAAGACCTCTTATTTTTTAAAATTGATTTAGCTGTTTTAACCATAGCGGGATAAGAGCTTCTCAGTAAATGATTAGCATATATAACTATGTTAACACCTGCCTCTATTAATTCTTGTTCTGTTACCTTATTATAAGTAGTTGGTACAACCACCAAAGGAACTTTTTTGTCAAACTTTTTATACATTATACAGAAAGTAATTACTTCTTTTATATCTTTGTCCTTACTATGAATCATTATACCATCTGCACCATTATCTATGTAAATCCTAGCTCTGTCAAGTGCATCATTGAAACCTTTTCCTAAAATCAAACTCTCTATCCTAGCAATTATCATAAAGTCTTTTGTAACTAAGGATTTTTTACCTTCTGATATCTTTTTAGAGAAATCTTTTGGACTATCTAATCTTTGGTTTGATGTGTCTTTAAAAAGAGAATTTCTTTTAAATCCTATCTTATCCTCAATTATTACACCAGACACACCTAGCATCTCTAAACTTCTAATTGAGTTCTTAAAATGTGTAATCTCACCGCCATTATCCAAATCAACAATCATCGGTTTAGTTGTAACATCAAATATCTCACTTACTGTTTTACTAATTGTAGTTATGTCCACATATTGATTATCCGGTTTACCTTTTGATGCTGAATGAGTTAAACTGCTTAACCACATCGCATCAAACTCATCATTATCAACCTTAGTGTTTTGCACAATCAAACCGGTTAAACCATTATGAGTCTCCAATACCCTCACAATAGGTTTAGCTTCCGTTAATCTCTTTAACATACCCCTTCTTATATCAGGAGTTGTTCCAATATCTGTTAAATTTTTGTGTAATTTAGTGGATGAAATGCCCTTTGTATATGGAACATCAATGACAATACCACCCCAATTTTTTAACTGCTTAATAACTTTGTTTCTGATATGTTTTTGTGGTCCCGTAATCCAATCATCTCCATGAACCACAAAATCTGGTTTATAAAGCTCTAAATTAGATCCATATTCCAATGTTTCTTGAGGAACTACACGTTCAACACCAACTATACTTTCCACAATTTCTTTTCTTTGTTCGTAAACTAAAGCTGGCAATCTTTTATAACTAGCTATGGCTGAATCAGTAAGGAGTCCAATCATAACCCTACCATACTTCTTAGCCTCTTTTATAATATTTAAATGTCCGTGATGAATTAAATCTGCACACATTCCAACGTAAACCTTTTTCGATAGGTATTTAATTGGAGCTTCGCTTACGTTTTGATTAACTGCTTTATTTTGATAATACCAACTCCAATGTTTAGAGTGTCTTAAATAGTTTGATAATTTTAATGCCTCCATAGTATCGATATTATAATCGACAATTTTATCTTTTAATGAGTCATAACATAAAAAAATCTCAGAAAAGTTTTTTGTATGATACGCAACTTGTAGAAATATATTTTCATCTATTTTTTTAATTGCTGTTACAGTGGTTGATTCGTGTATATCAGTCTTTGAACGTCCATCCTCACCAACATAAATTCTATTAGGATTTACCCTATCTAAAACATCATTTGGCATTAAAGCTTTTTTATTTATTCTGTTAATAATCGTATTGTAGTAATCATTCATATATATTAAATCTTTATTTACTTTTTTATTAGTGATATTATCAGTAACACTACACCAACTTAACCAAGAATCAGGAGGAGACATATATTTATCGACTCCCTTAGGCATTCCATGATCTGAAAATATCCAAAATAATGAATTTTCCTCTGTAAAATCTATAGCATCAATTACTTTTTTATAAACATCAACCCAATGATTTCTTTGACTGTCCGATTTAGAGTCGTGAAAATCATTATACTTTACAAAAATAAAATGATTATCATCATCCTTAATTCTTTGACATTTTTCTATAAATCTAACTTCCTCATTTTGTTTATATTTGTAGGCAAACCAATCTCTGTTTATACCGCATATCTCATCAGGAACAAAACGAAAATTACCAACATCACCTCTAGTAGGACCCATAGAATGTATATGTATGTTCCAATCCTCAGGTAATTTATTAAAAATAACTCTTTTGTTTACTTTTCTTCTTAACTTAGCGGATTTATTTTTATAAGTAGATTCATACCCAATAGCAGAATTTGGATATAATTCAGATGGTGTTAGTCCAGTAAACATTGATGATAAAGTTGTAGCTGTCCAACTATGTGTTATAAAATCAGAACAATGTAAACCTTTAGATTTAATGTGTTCTTCCATTCCCCAATTTCTTGGCACCATATCAAATAATATCGTATAAATTTTCATAATTTCTTCCTCATAAAAGATAATGTTGTAGGCCAAATATAATTTTTATAACTCTCAGCTCCAATTTTTATCTGACACCAATCCAATTCATCCTTAATTTTATTTAACATATTGTATTTTATGTAATTCGTTTCGGTTATTTTATTATCTTTTTTTGAGAGGCTGTCTAACAAATCTGTAGTTAGTGTATCTCCTTCTTTTATAACCTCATAACCATATAAAGTTTTCCATTGATTACTACAACTGTGCAAATCTTCAATAACATAAATACCACCTGGTTTTAAAGAGTTCCATAAGTAATTTAAAGAAACTTGCATTTGTTCCATAGTATGTCCACCATCATCTATTATCATATCAAAATCGCTTCCGTTTTCTGATAAGAATCTTTGTAAGTCATTCACATTAGATTGGTCTCCCTTAAACAATACTGATCTATCTAAAAATGGATTGCCGTTTTGTAGTCTATTAAATTCCTCAACATAGCTACCATTAAATAAGTCAATACCATATATTTTAGCATTTGGAAAATACTCTAACCACAATCTATGAGATCTTCCTGTTTCCACACCAATCTCTAAAACCTTAGTAAAATCATCTCTGACCTCGCTTAATAATTGTTCGTAGTGTTGTGTATAACCCAACTCCAATGCGTCAACATCATATTTTATGGTGAGATCTTTTAAGTAAGACATTAAATTCTTCTCTCTAAATAATAGTCCTGCACATTCGTATGTCCAACATGCAATATGATTTCATTTCCACAACCTATATATCCACTACCAACTCCCCATTGTTGTGGCATTGAATATGGATGTATTCCTGTGTTCCAACTAGCCCTACTCATTTGTAATGGTGCTCTCTTTGGATTTGTTTCCATCAATCTACAAAATTCACTTAACCAAGCTCTACCTCTGTTATCATTCACATCAAAACTACACCACCATAAATCATAAGTTAATAAATTACCCTTACTTTCATCTTCATCCAAATGATAGTCACCATCGTTCCCCCTTGTGTGTATTCCATCAACCTTAACCATTTGCCTTTCATTGGTTGGAACACAAATACCAAACCTTTTTGTTATTGGCAAAATAGTTCTCACATCTGATGAAATAAACATAAGATCTGAATCAACTGATATGGCTATATCAGCAGTTGATAACAATAAACCCTTAGCCTCATAATAATCACAACAATGCCAACCCCAACGATGATTCGATTTTGTGAAAGGACTTTCATCAATATCAATTAACCTAACCTCTACATCAGGATAGTTTTTACCTAACTCTTCAATATCAGTATACAATGTTAATTTGGCTTCTGGAAAATATTTTTTTACAGAGGAATATGTTGGATCTAATCTGTGTTCATCCGTAAAGGTATTCGGCTGATTTGCTGTAGATCTTAAACCAAATTCAGAAAAAATAAATTCTGTATTCATCAACCTCTCTCCTCAATTATTTTTTTTATAGTATTTGTAGTGCTATAATGATGATCTCTACTATTAAATATCGTATCAATTGGCAGATCATCTCCTGTAAATGGTTTTCCTTTATGATCCGCTCCTAATATACGAACCTCTATTTTGTCCGAATTAATTTTTAAATAATCATAAAGTTCTTTTTCTCCATCATATAAAAAACACTCATCTACATTTTTATTTGAATTAACCATCAGAAGCCTTTCCTCAGCGCTCCATATCGGTTTATCTTTAATTCTACCATCAGGTTGTTTAGTTTTATTTTTGTATTTATGAACGCCTACTATTAAGTAATGACAATAACTTTTACACTCATCTAACATCATCACATGTCCAGGATGCATTATGTCAAAGTAACCGCTCGTAAATCCTATTGTTTTTTTCAATACAACTCCTTATAAGTTCTCTCTATCCAATAGTTAGCATCTCTACTCATTGGATTCGGTGGTATAGAATTAAAGTGATAAACCCAACCCGCATCCAAGTGATGTAAATCGTCAGTCCAATATTCCTGACCAGTTAAGAATAATAAATTTTTTCTGTATAAGTCTTGTAGATTGTAGCAGCTTGGTAAATATTTAACATCAACCTTTTCTCTGTGGAGCATATAATTTACTATAGTTTGATCCGTACCACATCTCAACTCATCAATAGTATCAGATATTTTTTGACTATTATCATTATAGTATTTTTTCATAGTATCAAAAAATTCTTTATGATTTTCGTTTACTATCTGAAATCCACCATTGATATAGTTCCAAGGATGTATTCTCATCCCGTCAAATAATTTATCACCAAATCCTCTTATGCTTCTCAATACCCATTCGTAACAACCATCGACTCTGACACCACAATATTTACCATCTGTTTCATTAAAAAAGTTAGGACAATCAGGATGAACAATAGTATCAGCATCCACCATCAGTATTTGGTCATAGTCTATTTTATTAGCGTTCAATATATCAAATAAATAATACCTCTGCCAAGTTATTTTCATATAATCTACTGGATACAATAAATCTTCCCATACCAATAACTCAAAGTTATTTTTATCACACCATCTTTTCCAACTTTCTACTGAATAGTGATACGAATTGTTTCTACCATCGCCTAGATTTATATTAGGAATAAAAACTACATTTTTCATTTCTTTCCTTTGTGTGGAGCGGTATCTCTTATGAAGTATTCATTGTTTCTAGAATCACCATCTATATAATTAAACTTTAAATCGTTTTTCCAAGCGCAATAATTAAAGCTTAACTGATCTCTTTTACTGTTATACTTTATCTCCGTCCACCAATCTTCCATAACTTTGATGCAATCGCTTTCATTATGCCTTCTTAGTATAACCATACCTGTTATTAACCCAGCATTACCAGGATACCTTAAAATTCTATATCTTTCCATTTGACTCTGTATTGTGTAAGGATTATCTTTGTAATTTAAGACACCTCTCTCAGGAGTAGCTTTCATATTTTTTTCACCCAAACCAAATATAGTGTTAGCTTCATCGTAAGCACAGTTTCTAGCGTCTAAATGGTTGTTGTTGTGACTAAAAAATGCAACATTAGCATCACTTAGATACTTATCGATTAAATCATCTATGTTACCCTTAACTGTCATATTACCATCTATGAAAATACTGTATTCATAATCTGATAAGTATCTATGTGGTAATACTTTAAACCTTTTAGCATTTCTGTTATTATCCTCATATATGGGTAAACTATTGCTCTCATCGAAACATTTCCAATCCCAACCATTTGGTAAATTTTGATTGTGAATATCATCATAACCACCGAATATAGATGTGTAAACTACATTACTTGACATATCAACCCCTCATAATCTCTCAATATTTTATGCGCTGTTTTTTCAAAAACAACATCCTTTTTATGACCTATCTTAGCTAAAATTCTAAGTATCCCATCATCTATAAATTCATTGACGGCTTTCATAACGCTATTTGGAAATAATCCATAATCATCAAAAACCAACATTGGTTTATAAAAATAATTTATAGCATTAATTATATCATTTTTTACAAATGGGTAGTCATGCACACAATCTATAAAAACAACCTGATGATTTTTATCAAAATCCCATTTTGTACCATAGACATCCTTCACAATAAAATCAATATTATTTTTATTTTTGCTAAAATCTTTAGCTGAATTTATTCTAGCAGGATCGAAATCAACCGCAGTAACTTTGTTGAAATAACCGCTAAGAGCATGTGATGTATATCCTAAAGAACACCCTATCTCAATGACATTTTTATCTTTAAAATCATCTCCTAAAAAATCAATCAAATCTGCCTTAAATTTTAAAGATGTTGTGGTTTTAGATTCAAATTTATCAGGAGCTCTCGATAAATGAACTCTTTTGTACTCATCATCTAACAGATTCTCTCCTCTAACTAAATTATGAGCTATAGGAAATTGTCTTTGTACACTATAAACATCAGAATATCTAGATACTATTTGTGAAGTACCACATTGATTTCCAACATTATATTTAGCTTTAGATTTTATATATAGTTGTATTCTAACATCCATATTTCGCATATCTAAAACTTTATTTATATAATCAAATTCTGTTTGCTCTATAGGCCGTTCAGTCCAATAAAAATGTGGTATGGATTCATTAATCTTATCTTTTATAAGTTTATCCATAGTATAATCATATCTATCTGATATCAACAGACAACCAAAATCATTAGTGCCAACATACTCTTTTATTATAGAGTCACCTAACTTTTTTTCCTCATCAGACCAATATATTTCTGGCTGAGAGTCTTTATACTCATCTTCACTAAACTGCCAAAATTTTAACATCTGTTCTATCAATGGTATGTCCAAATTATTTTTATCGTATATCCTATAATGATCGTGAAATATTTCACCAGAAACAAAATCTTTAAATCCATCCACATAAGGGTTGTGTTTGAATATATTTTCTGCGTTTTGAAATTTACTATTCCATGGATTCCAATTATTAAAGTGTTCAACGAACATGTTCTCTAAAAGTTTAGTTGATGGAACATAAACTTTACAATCAGGATATTTTTCTTTAAGTAATCTTGGCATAGCTGATATGATACCCCAATCACCAATACCATGAGCAGTTCTCATAACTGTAAATTCTTGCTTTTCTAAATATTCATCGGGTATTCTCAAACCCTCTGATTGTTCAAATCCAAGAGTATCAGTTTCTTCAACAGGGTAAACTTTATTGTCTAAAATTCTCCAAAATATCATACACCCCTCCGAACATTCATCTCTTTACTAAAATTTTTATTATAAAACATATTTTGTTTCTCTTGCTTTTCTATTGTTTTTGGATGATACAAACTTAGCTCCTCATGTGGCGGTAGATGTGCGTAAGTTTTATAACCCCTAATAACCTCGTGCAGTGGCCTCTCCCAGCGTATTTTATCGTTATTCTTAAATACACGAGCTTGATAATCAGGATAATTTACCCATCTATTTTCTGTGACTCTCCAACCCCATCTTTGGATATGTTCACCCGTCATACCCTCTATCGTGTTTACTCTTGGTATCCAAATCAAATCAGCATCATTCATTTCTATTATTTGTTTAAGTTGTTGAATCAGTATTTTATTTGGATATTCATCAGCATCTATGTGAAATATATAATCACCAGTTGAGTTTTCTATAACAGAATTTTTATGAGCTGCAAAGTCTTTATTAAGACTTCTTTGATAAACTTTGGTATTAATTTCATCAAAATGATTTTGTGTAAAGGTATCAAGCTCAAATCTAACCGCGTCATCATTTCCATCAACACAAACTATAATTTCATCAATCCCTAAATCTATATTATCAATCAGAGTGTTTAGTAATTTTTTTAACTCCTCAGCCTCATTGTAAACTGTGATACCATAACTAATTTTCATTCAATTCCTCTACAAAACCAATTGGTAATCTTAAATCTTCTAAAAACACCTGACTTCTAACAGCCTTCTCATATTTAAATGTTCTGTATATACCATACTTTTTTATAACTTCTTTTAACTTTTTATAGACATCCTTAGTTTTACCGCTTAATTCAACCCTATAAACTTTCTTTTTTGAATCCACTACTTTTGTTTCTCCAGCCAACTCTAATATTTCATTTACTCTATTATTAATTATTTTGTTAGACATCTCTAACAGTATTCCATGTAATAAACCATCAAGCTTTTTTTCTAAAACAAGAACAGTTCTTCTCAAAAGTCTTTTATTAGTTCCTCTGTATTGAAAGGATATTATATCTCCTCTATCTACTTTACTCCAATTATAAGGTATCTTCATTAATTTATACGAACTTTATCGCCTTCATCCTCTAAAATTATTCCCATAGCTTTACAAGCATCCATAAATTCAAACTGACCGAATCTCTGTGGATTTTCAATGTCTAACCTTTTTTTCATTCCATCATATTTATGTCTATCTTCCTCAGGAACATCAACTACTTTAGCGTAGTACCAATACCAATCATGAACTAAACCATGTGGATAAATTATTCCTCTCTCTCCCATGTTAACTATTGATGGAAACCAAATCAATCCCCTTTCATTATCAATTATTTTTAGAGCATTCATTAATTGAGTATTGTTTTTAGTGAGCTCTGCTAAATTTTCGCTGTCTATGGTATAATAACTATTCGTTGTCATACCACATCCAAAGCACATGTATGATTCAAAAGGTTTACCATCTATCTCTGTTTGTTCTACAAAGCAATTATTATGTAAATCCTCACAAAGAGGACAATCTGTTTTAGATTCCATCAGTTAACCCTCTTTAATTTTGGTAGTTTTAATTTAGGCATCTCTTTTTTATCAGCAATCTTCTTTAATTTAGGAAGCTTTAACTTAACTTCTTGAGGTTGCTCTTCAAATTTTGGTAAATATTTGTCCAAAATAGCCTCAAACTTTTTGTTCATATTTTTTAATGAAAGAGATCTATTAGCCATAGCTAATCTTTTAGCAGGCAAGGTATGCTTTTTATATTCCTTAAAAACCTTCTTCATAATCTGACTAGCATACTGATAATTTACTGTGAACCATTTAGCATTTTCTTCAAGCATCTCTTTCGGCACCGCTGATTTGTGAACATTAGTTAATGTTCCTGGTAGAAGAATAGCATTATTTTTATTAAGAAAGTCTTTTTGTCCGCTCCAATCGGGTGCTATAATCGGTTTTTCTGAAAAACAAGCCTCTAATAATGGTCGTCCAAATCCCTCACCATGCGTAAATGTAATATGAGCCTTAACCTTCGGATGATTATACAGTTCATTTATCTCATCATCAAACATATCACCGTGTAGTAAATAAACATTAGGTAAGTCACCTTCCACACTCTTTTTAATATGATTAATTTTGTTTAATAGTTCATTTCTATCTATGATAGAGAATGTAGCTCCACTAGATTTTAAAATCAGCGCTGGTGCATTTTTCATATTTTTAAAGGTTTTTAAAAAGGTTTTAACCAACATACCCGTATCTTTCCTATCCTGTCCTAAATCACCCTGCAACCAATGACCTGTGTAAAGAAAACAAAATTTTTCCTCTATCTTATTCATCTCATCTACTAATTCTTTTGAAAACTCATTTGTTTTTTTGTATGTTTCTAAATCTGCACCTTCAAATAAAACCTCCATAGGTTTATATAATTTAACCTCACCTATTTTTGCTTTCGTTTTTTCATCTAATTTATCATAGGTTACGCTTTCAAATGTATTCTTAACAAAATTAGATACCGCTATGTTCATATCCATTCTGTTTAACCCCTCAACCCATTCACCTTTCGGTGTTGTGTTTTCGATTCCAGCCGTAATACCAATGTTATATTTAGCTATCGGACTAAATTCGTTTGGAACACTTATTTGAAAGTGAATGTCTGGTTGTTTTGGCATAGACTTTTCTGTTAAAATTCTATCTATTATTAACTTATCCTTTGGATCTCTCTCATTCAAAGCGTTCATAGGAGTGTTACCCCATCTCAATGAATTTATATGAATATCAAATCTATCCATTTCTATTAACGCATGAATTAAATCTCTAGCATGCGCACCATAACCACTTCTTGTTGCTGGTGGTCCTGAAACTAATACTGTTGGTCTCATATCGCCTCCGATGAATTAAAAATTGTGTATCTTTTTCGTGATGTCCATTTCTCAAATGTTGTATTCATATGATTTGTAAAGTTCTGACACATAGCTCTAGCACTCATCATAGCATCATCACTCATAACAAACTCATGCCCTGCCATACCGAACTCATCCCTTTGATCTTTGTTGATATCATACCAACCCTTTAAAGCATAAGCAAAGTCCTCAAATTTTGGCCTATCGTCAAAGATGTATGGTGTTGGTATCGAACCCTGCAAGCTTCTATTAGATGGCCAGACAGGTTTAACCCAAACACCATGAGTTAAATCTCTATCATTTTTCCATTTCTTTTCATCATGCAGTGAGTGAACCCAACTATAATCTTTAGCGGTTAGAAATTTACCCTTAAACTTAAATCCACATTGATCTTGCAATCCACCTGTGACATTTACGGATATTGGAGTACCACACATCAACGATTCACAAGTGCCCAATCCGAATCCTTCGTTAGATGCCATATTTATTGTGACATCTGCTATGTTGTATAGGTGACAGAGTTGTTTATCTGCTAGTTTTTTAGTGGAAAATATCACATCGTAATCACGACAAACAGCGTCAACAACCGCAGGTAAATCAGTACCATTAGGATCTTTAGGTTGAGTATGCATAACTAAAGCACATTTCTTAGCCCTTTCCTTTGGTAACATATCACAGAAAGTTTTAAACGCTAATATGACATCGCCGGGTAACTTTCTTCTGATATTTCTATTGTTCCAAAACACTATGAAATCATATTCTCTACCCTGCGTAACAGTTCTTCTGAATGATATCATATCTCCATATTCTTTATGTCCTTTTCTAATAGGATAAAAATTATTTTCATTTATACCATGCGGAACGTATGTGTTATTCCAATCATTTGTAGGAACATTTTTACGAACATTGTCAACAATGTTAACAGTTTGTTTCGATATGTTCATAATCAAATCACAACTCTCATAAAATGGTTCATTCCACATCGGATATGGTAAATCATCCCAAATGTTATAATAAAAAATAGGAATGTTCATCCTTATCTCATGCTCCATATTGTATAACCACTCCCAAAATCTTGGGTCTGTATAGTGTAGAATTGCATCAGGTTTTTCTGTAGTCATTATATGTCTTAATAATTCAGGTGTTCCATACCCATTTACAGGTATTATTTTTAGGTAAGCATCTTTCACACCTGTGTCCTTACGAATAGAATCATTCATATCTATGTACTTACCAGCATCAGGATGCTTTATAGCGCCTCCTATTTGAACCCAATCAAAATGTTTCAGTGTGCCTAATACTATCTCTCTAGACATAGTGCCTACTCCTGATGACATTCTTAAATCATCCGATAACAATAATATTTTCTTTTTAGCCATTTATAACCTCTTTATCTTTTCCACCAAAATATTTATTCAAAACCGCTAACTTATCCTCATACTCAGCAACTACTCCTAATTCCTTTTCAATTGTTTGAATGTGATCCGAATGTTCAGCCACACCCACGGTATTTGATAAGTGTATTTTAATATTGGTTATGTATTTATCAATATTACCCTGTAAATAACTTTTCATAGCCTTTACCAATAATGTTTCGGAATATGTTTTCATAAAGCACTCCCACTAGGTCTCAGGTTTTTATATTCATTTATTTGCTTTCTAAATTCTGTATTATGAACATATAAATCCATTGAACGATTAATTAATTTTTGTAGTGTAAAGTTATCGTCTAAATTGCTTATTTTAAATTTTTTATAAAGATTGTCCAATAACTTTACGGATGTTAATTTTAGCATAACATTTCCTCCGTATATACATATATAAATATATAAAACTAATTTATTATTA
>CEUO01094804.1_pt1 | contig 21642 bp, 19 predicted proteins | sample 531391 | NCBI WGS metagenome assembly CEUO01 (sample SAMEA2622799, study PRJEB7988) | marine metagenome | isolation source: saline water (ENVO:00002010), including
GGAGTCTTGCAAACAATGGTCGATGATGTTGCTGCTTACAGTGCCGATCCCCCATCGTGTTTGAACACCTTTGGGTGTTGTATTAAGTTTTGTTAAGTTGTCCATCCTATTCTCCTATCATTAGAATTTCTCTAGCCTTTTTGGCGCTATGACTTCCATCGGCATTTTTCTTTCTACGACCTGCCGTATACGTAACATCAAAATAGATGATCTTGTTGGTGCCCTGACGAGACTCAAAGAAGTTGTCTCCGATGTCTCTATTAGACATCATAACAAATGCTCCCTTGGCTGTCAAGTTATTTAAAAAACTAATTACAGATTCTTGGATCCGATCATCGAAGTCTACCCCATATTGAGTAAATGAGCCTCGATACGGCGGATCCAAGAAAACATACGAATCGGGCGTAACCTCTCCAAGAGTTTCTTGGAAATCGCCAGTCATTAACTTGCACCTCTTCAGGGCCTTCGCCCACTTCAATAGGTTTTCTTTGTCATAAACCTTGTCTTTCTGATTCAGCAGTCCCGAGGGGGTACCAAATCTTCCATTAGTGTTTTTGTTGATCTGCCAAATACCGTTAAATCCTGTTTTCATTAAAAAGTATAACGTCGCCGCTTCTTGCGTCTTCCCCCATTCGGCATACTCGAATGCATGCTGCCTGCGTAGTTCATAATAAAATGCTTTACGATTTTCTTTATTGAGCGGCAAATATGCGTCTGATAGCGAGTCCATATGTCTCATGAACTCCTCAGTATCTTTTTTGATTGCCTTGTATATGCCCATGATAGACTCATTTGAGTCATTAAGGACAAACTTGGCATTTGGATTTTTCTCGTAGGCCCAAATAAACATTGCGCCGGCACCGACAAACGGCTCGATATATTTGTCGAACGATTCGGGAAGTATTTCTTTTTCTTTATACTTTTTAATAAGCCGCGTTTTTCCGCCTGCCCACATAAACAATGGTTTCATACGATCTCCATAATCTGTTGTGCAACTCTCTTAATGTTGCCAAAATCTGGTTCCATTATAGCATGATTCTCTCCCTCAAGCAAGAGGGAAATCTCATCTTTATACTTTTGGCCCTCGAAAGTCTTTCCCGAAAAGACCATGAAAAAAGGCTCTTCGACAGTGTTATACTTTTCCCTAACCACCCTCTTGAGAGCGGGAGATAAAAACTTATAAACTCTTTCGTGAGCGTTCCCCCCATTATTGCCTGTCTTTTTTTCAACATACAGGTTTTTATTCGTCATGCTGTTCGTCACCAGCGTATCTAATACAATGCCGCGGCCTTCGCTATACACAACTAATTTTTTTGGCTTATGCTGTACAATATAGTGTTCTGGAAGCTCCTTGGCCAGTCTCGATGCAAAGTCATTTTCGCCCACATCTCCAACTATTCTAGCCCCCATTTGCCAGTTATTCCGCTTTGATAGTGCTATAGCACCCATATTCCCTCCTAAAAAGTGGTGCCCTATTTTCGTAACCGGGGCACCATCGGCCTGTTGACTACTCGCCCGTGGATGTGGGGGTATTTTCTGTAGTGTTGGTACCATTGTCAGTAGTGGTGGTACCATTACTCGTGGCGGACCCTTCTGTAGTTGTGGTCTCAGCCGCGGTATTGGCGGTAGTCGTCGCAGAAACTTCTACAGTAGTGGTGGTTTCCGTCGTCTCCGTGTTGGTGTTAGTGGTGTTGTCAGACACAGTAGCTGGATCTACACTGCAAGTACCGTATGCGGTTGCAATGACAAGAACTCCTCCTACTACGCTAACTTGGACCTTCCACTTGGCCCACAGTGATTTCAACCATTCCATTGTATTTCTCCTTATTGAATAGTAAAATGTGGCAGAGTATTCCCCCGCTCTGCCAGCGGTATCTCAAACTAATTGGCTTACTTTCCGTTCATTAGTTCATTGAAAGCTTTATCTACATCGCTCTTTCCGCCGCCATATGAGCTAGTCTCACTTGAGCGGGATTCAGCACTTTTAGTGCCTGAAAGTTGCTCATCCAGAATAGCATCAATCTGCTCTGGTGTGTGACGCTCAAACAGGGCTCCGAAGTCCGGCATGCGATCGAGGAGGGCGGGGATCGCTTCCGTATCTTCAAGCAATGGAGAAGTGTTTCGTCTCATCTTCATATTAGTTTGAGGATATGCGCCGGGGGTTGTCGGCTTAGTATATGTTACGGTGATGTCTGTACCTTCTGTAGCGTCGGTTACATCTCCGTATTCCGGGTCAAGGATGTACCCCAAGAGAAGCTCGTAAGCCTTCTTTCCGTATCCATAGACCTTGATTCCTTCTGATTCGCGGCCGCGCACAACTACTGGTGAGAAGTAGCGCGCTCGGACGAACAAAGACTTTGCAAGCTTCTTGCTTTCTTCATCATTGTTATCAACGCCATCTCTCCATACAGAGGAAGCAAACTCACAAATTGGACACTGCTCTCCGTAGTTTCGCTTCGGGCACAAAATGCCGCCGCGGTGTTCTCCCACATTATAGTGGAAATACATTTCCTTTAGTGGATCGCCGTCTGAAGTCGGTACGATCCGAATATCTTGATCACCCTCGTCTGGCTTAAACCATACGGAGTCTCGATTATCTCCCCCCTCTCCTCGCAAAGAAGCAAGCTTCTTTCTCATTAGTTCCATATTAATTGACATTAGTTTTTTTCTCCTTGTTGTTGTAAAGTATACCAAGCTTTCCTTGATATCTAATGTATCACTCTTGCTCTAACTTGTCAAGAGTCTTTTGTAGTTGTATTGCGTTAGTATGGGCAACGCAGAACCCAAAGTCTGGTAAGTGTGTCTCATAGATTGCATACGAAATCTTGCGGAATGCATTTCGAGGTTTTGTTTTCAAAATGTCCACCAACTTCTTATGTAACCCACTTTCTTTTTCTAGCCGTTCCTCATTTATACACATATAATAACACAGCTCTCTCTCCATGTCAAGGTCAAAAAGCCAATTTTCGTCAAGCTTTTTCATATCCAGCAGCGCAATCGACCGAATTCTGTTAATCTCATTTGGCCGCGAAACGTTTCCAATATGCGCCTCTGTGTGTTCAAAGTAATTCAGATAGTGGACGCAGGAAAAAATCGTCTCATTGAGGATTTCATAATATTCTTTTAGATTGATTCCGTTGTGAACTTTTTCGATGTTCTCGTTCGAAAGAATAGTTAACGTACGGAAAAGACCAGAGCGGGCATATTCCTGCAGAACTCCGTATGCAGCGTTTTCTATTAATCTAGGCGTCCCCGTAAGCAGTTCGATGTCAGGCTTGATATAAAACAAATCAATATTTTTATCTTTTATTTGCTCTAAAATAGACAAGCTATAGACGGAACTAAAGGAAGAGCCGAGAACAAATACCTGTACTCGTTCTTTTAGGTTTCCCAAAAACTTCCTTACATCAGGAGAATTGGCCTCATAATCTTCCGGGTTTTCATACCGCTCCAGTTTGAACTCCGAGGAAGTTGTCTTTTCCACGGAACTGTTCAAGACGCGTACGTCGTATTGTGGAATGCTACCAAATCTCGAAGCGATGGCCGAAGCGCCGTTTCCGATACCTATAATAGAAATCACAGATTTAGCTCCCCCAAGTCGAAACAGTTTCGGCCGGCTTGTAGGTTTACTTCAAATTTGCCCAGCTTGTTGTTTTTAAACACCTCTTTTATTTCTGGAATCAAATATCTCTCATCATCGGGCATGTCGAGTACTAGCTCATCGTGAATAATGTGCGAAATAAAAGATTTCTTATCCTTTATGATTTCATCAATTGCGAGCGCTCTATCTATCACTAAATCCGAAGTGGTGCTCTGGATGAGGTAATTAAAGGCTTTGCGTTGGTCCACTTGTATTCTTCTCCCAAATGGAGTTTCAATATACCCGACTTTATAGTGTTTGTCAAGTAATGTTTCACGATCATAGTATTCACTTGTAATAATTGTAGATTCAGGGTTATACAGCCATCCAAAAAACAACACCTTGGCCTTTTCCCGATCTAAATCAGGGTCAATGTGTCCCAAAATGTGATCCACGTTCCATTGGTGGATGTCCGTGTCTGGCTGCTCGTGGCCCAAGAGAGCCAGTATAGTACGGGGCTCAGCAGCATTATAATCGAGAGAGATAAACCAATCATTGTGTGGCTTTAATATTCGCCGAAGCTCTTTCTTCATTGTCAAGATAGGGAAAGACCCGGGATTGGTTGTAAGACGACCGGTCACCGTACCGAATAAGTTATAATCTATATATCGGCTCCCGTCCATAATCTTGCGTAAGCTATTACGATTGATGGTGCTGGTGAACATAGACTTGCAATCCGAAATATCGACATTGAGGCCGCGGTGTCTAATGGAGTGTAACAACTTGGATGCTTCTACCAAAAACTCATAGTTTGAAGGTTCTTCATAGGCGTCGAATACATGCTTCGTAATTTGATTTTTAATATCACAAAACTCCACCAACGCATCGTGAGGAATAAGATCGTATATGCAGTGCTCATTAAAATCAATCTTAGCGATAATAAAAGATTTATGAAAAGCTCTCATTTTTTGAACACTGGCCTTGTACTGTTGAAGGATGTTCTCAGGACACACTTCCTCTAATGACAATCCTCCACACCGCAACCACGCATACTCAGCATCTTCGCCAATATCGCCACCGTATCTCCACGTTCTCTTAAGATCGGCCGGAATATCGCTAAAATGAAGTTTGCCGTCTTTATAAATTCCCACACATTCCGTCTTATCGTCAAGTGTTTGAAAGTACATCCTCTGCCTCTTCTTTTTGTACTATAACATGACGTATAATATCTGTCAAGGAACCACTGTTGTTATAAGTGGGGGCAAGCGCTTTTTCCAAAACATCCACTGCCGCCATAGAACCTCTTTCTTGAAAAATATCCATCACGCTAGCCTCCAGAATAGCATATTCGGTAGGATCAAGTTTAAGTTCGGGATGTTCGGCCACACGGATTTCCATATATATTTTAAAGAAAAGAGAATCAGGGTATGTAGCATTGATAAGCCGCATATCATATTGGGCCGGATAAACCACTCTGGTGCGAGTAGTTCCGTCAGCGCAATATTCCATGTCCACATAATCCCTCTGTGCGGCCTGATAAATGTCCACTAAAACTTGTTTAAAGCTCGCATAATAGACTCGATGGGCGGGAGTATAGGCTCTAGCCAACACGTTATCAGTGCTGAGGTAGTTATTCTTGCGTGCGTATTGGATCATTTCGCGCGTGCCAAGATCCGCCACTAGTCTCCCCGGATTATTGACATCTACGGAGAACCCATAGCTACGACAGGCGTTGAGATAAAAATCCCAGTTGGGGCTATTTCGAAATGATTTAACTTTGAGCGCATCATCATCGCAAGACTTTTTCGATATATCGATCACCAGACCGGTTACGTGCATGGGACAGTGGCGGCTCTTGATAAAGGCCGGATATGTGAAAGGAAGAACTGTAAGCTGCTGAGCCACCAAGGCTCTAAAATGCACCAAAAACTCATCAAAATTTTTGAAATTTAACGACCGGTCGCGGCATTGAGCTGCCATCTCCTCTTTATTGGTGTTTTGAAAATTTCTATAGAGAGTGCGCGGACTAATATAGGCGCGCTGCACATCCAAAGCTGACAAAAAGGGATCGTCGGCTCTAATGTGCCCAGACATAGCCTTCTTCTTAAACTGTTGCACCAGATCATGGAAGGCATCGGCTACAAACTCCAGAGCCTCAAACCCGTTAGCGTCGCTTCGATTAGTATTGGGAAGACCACCCAAACGAGTGGTCGGATGAACTTCTATGGGCACATAGCTGCGACTGACACGTCCGTAAAGATATTTCTCGGCTCTTTGGAAGTCTTTGAGGTTAGGATATCGACTTAGCATTTTTTCCATATAAAAGCCGCGTTTAATATATAACTCTTTGGCGCTTTCAGTATTGTTGGTTCTAAAAAAGTCTGACATTTATTTTATCCTTTCTATTATTGTGCCGCACCGGGGGGTGCTTCGTCGAGGGTGGCGCCCTCTTTTTGAGAACTAAAGTCGGAAACCCCACCCTCGATGGCCGCGGGAGTCTTTTTAGCAAAACACTTCTTAGGGGGGTTGCTTTCCTCTTCGACAGTCGCATCTTCATCCTCCTCATCGGCGGTGTCGTCCTTCTCTTTGGCAGCGACCCATGCAGCATCTATATTTGTATCAAACACCCCTTCTGCAATTGTGTGTGTGGAGCGTGTGATCATGTAGTATCCTCCCACCCCATATCGACTCAATTCGTACCCATCCACTGGATAAGGTTTTCCCGTTTCTGGATCATATCCTACATATTCATGAGTGTCTGGTGCAAACCCGCGGGGGTCCACAAAGATGTAGGTGCCGGGGAAGGCATTGGGGAGCAGAAATGTGTTAATGCTAACATTGTAAACTTCTCTTAATTGAAGCAATCCATCGTATCCTTCTTGTTCGAATCTTAACTCTTTTAAGCCTTTTGCAGCTTTCCTGTCAAGACGTATTGTTTTAACTATGCCATTATTCTGCCCCATAATGTAGTGATGAATGCCAGCACTGGTATCCGCAGTCCAGTCGCCCGTCATCAGTTCATCGGGGCGGGTGCGTCCAGCAAAAAATATCATATAATTATGCTGCAGCCTTTGTCCTTTTGAGCGGGCCCCTTGCGGGATTCTGGAACCCATCGTATTAAGAAATGGCAGCGCGCCGATATCGTTGCCAAGCTGATCGCCGGCGAAGAAGACGTCAAATTGTTTATTTCCTTCTCTTCCTTTGTTAACCGCCAGCATAAGCAGAGTCATGGGATCATAATCAGGCTCCTCCGTATAAGCGCTTACAGAACTATTGTTAAGAGAAAGTTTTTGTCGGAACTTATCTCCCCCGCACTCATTATCATTCAAGAAGTTGCGCAAATAGTTTTTAATAAAATCATTTAAAAATGCACTTAAAGTATACCCAGTACGGTTGCGCGATAAGATTTTTTCTGCCATCCATTCACTATAATATTTCATTGATATGGGGATCTCTCCTAAAGAAATATTCATATATTCATTTTTTCTGTTGGGGTTTGCGATCTCCATGGGCCCGAGAAGCACTCGAAGATTTTTATAATTTTCCATCATGGCTCTCAAGGTCTTTGTTTCTTTGAGTTTAACTTTCTCGCCTTTGCCTGTTGTTTTCATTGCTGCTAACGCATTGGGATAAGCATTATTGATGGCAGTGTGAATGTTTTCCATAATTACGTCTACCAGATCATACAAGAAAAAGAAAGTTACTAAACGATTATTATCGGTCCCGTATTTCTTACTTTCCGCCATCGAGAGGTGATTTCTATTAAGATTAGCCTCTATTTCGGCGGCCCGGGCCAATAATCTCGCCTGCTCAGAGGTGCTTTGTCCCTGCTTTCGGGCCTCTTTGCGCAAATTAGCGATCTGTTCCTCGACCGCGGATTGATTTATTGGTGAATCACTGGAGGAGTAAACTGGAAGCGTCAATCCTATAGACGCCTGATTGAGACTTTTAAGAGGAATTTGATAATAATATATTCTATCGCGTTTCATTAATGTTTCTGTGATGGAGTTGAGGGCCTTTGTCTGCAGGCCTCTCAGGGCTTTTTCGTCGTCAGTATTTGGTGGGGTGTAACCTTGTACTTTTTTTCCCTCAGTGGCGGCGTCGAAACGTTGTTGCATTCTCATCTTATATGCATCAATAGAATTGTTGTCCCCGGATGAAAAGATATTATAATAATAATCATCAAAGAAATCTTCTATGTATGCTAAGTAATCGATAGTAAATGTAACACGACCCTGCTCATCAAAGTCAAAACTATGAATGGTGGGGGTAAGCTCCAGAGTGACGAAGGCATCCGCAATTGCTTTTTGGTATATCTTCCGCTTATCAAGGGGAACTTCAAGGTTTCTGGGAATGGCGTACCCCACCACCGCTTTTAGGCGGAAATCTAGCTTCTGCGATGCATCCATTATAGTGTCGTTGGTGGAGCTGTCGCAGGCCGGAGGTACCCGGTCATTTATTGTGCCGGTTTTCAGGGCCAAGTCCGCATAACGAAAAGTGGTGCCCGCGTAGCTGGTGCGGGGGCGCAGTAGCTCAGCAAAACTTAGAGAATGAATCTTCAGTTGAGCTTTGATGCTTTTTTTCGTTGAAAAAGGATCCGACCCATCGTAGGTCCATGTGAAACTTTTCATACCAACGCCGTAGCCGCGGGTTTTTTTATTTTTTAAAAGATTTTTTACATCTTCTTCTGTAGTGGATTTAGGAAAGTCAAACGGCACCTCCAGCAACTCTCCAGAGTTGGTTGTGGTAACCTTATAAAGCTGCACTGTTGGCTGCAAAGCTGAGAGAACATTATGTGGTATGGTGAACAAGGCGCCCGTGGACGGTCCCTGCGTGAGACGATTAATAAACCCAAATGGTGAGCCGCCCGCCATCAACGATGCTTGCGTGTTGGCATCCGGGTATTGAGTCTTTTTTGGAAAACTCATGCTGCGGCGCATGCGCACCAAAGGAAAAATATTACTTTGAATAAAGCATTGCTCGCGAAAGGGGCTCCCAATATAGTTTTCATTCTTATCAAGAGCTGCAATACCTGCGGTCGCGATCTGGTCTGCTTTTTTTCGCATTTTTGCAAGTTTTGCGCGGGCTTTTCGTTGTTTCGCGGTTACGCCCAACAGCTTGTCGTAGAAACGGAACGCCGTCTTTAAGGAACCCTCGTCGTCCCACTCGAAACCGAATGCGCGGATGAATCGATCGGCATTTCTCTCAATGGCCCCCTTAGCTTCGTCTTCGGTGATTTGCATATCCTCCATGACTTTTTCTTGAAACTCTGCGTTTAAGGGAGCCAGTTGATTTTCGATCACACCCGCGGCCTTAACAACCAGATTTATAGCATCGGCTATGGAGGATTTAAGACTGGCCGCTAGGGTCTTGCCGCCCGAATCGTCGCCGGCTATTGTCATCCATTCCACTTGATCGAGCGCCTGTAGTTCCGAAGCGATTCCCATATAAACTCCAAGCACCTGTCCACCACTGGCTATCACGCCAGACAGTAAGTTACCGCCGGTTTGTACGCCGGCGGTGAAGGCTGAATCAAAAGGATCCGACGTCACCGCTGTTGTATACTGATCAGGTACTGGGGGGAGGGATCCGCCGCGGCCGGCTTCCGTCGGATGTTTGGCGAGGTCTTCCCGTATAAATGCCAGCTTTTCATTTAAGCTGTCTCCGATGGATTTGAGTTCGGCAATAACACTGCTCGCCCTAGAGCAGGCACCACCACTGATCCAAGCATTGGTGTTTACAAAATCTTCGCCAAGATTTCTGCATTCGGCCATGGCTCTACCCCACTCCCAAGAGGCCTAAGACAGCCTCAGCTTCTAGTGGGATGGTCAAGAGATCTCCCGGAAAACAGTCGGCCTCTGTGGGGCGGCCATTATACCATGCAATGATCCACCATAATGTCGGATCTCCATAATATTGGTCAGCCATGTTATAATAACGATCGCCCACTGTCCAAACGTGTGTAGTCGTGGCGAGATTTGCTCGCTCCAACACATCCGGGTTATACAATATCGGGGTTTCATAGTGTTTTATACTTTTAATATTATTTCGTTCTTTTCTTAAGAAGCGGTAGTATTTGCTGTTATTGTTAAGAATTTTATATCTATTATATCGTGACATGTCTTTTTCCTAGTTATACGAGGGGGCTACTCAACAAACTCCGCCAGATTCTCGGCTGTCCAAGAGTCGTGATGCTTGCTTTCAGGCGCGGTACCTCCTGCGGCTTCGTAGCCGCGCTGGGCGCTCTCTAAGTAGCTAAAATTTCGCATCCTTCTCTCGGACATGCCTCCGCCTTTGCCTCGGTCCATGGCCCGTTCGATAGTTTTATCCATGCGTCTTCGGTCTCTTTGGAGTCGCTTTGCACCGCCCAATCCATCGTAATTTCGCGCTTTTGCGTTAGCCAAATCTTGCTCCGCCAGTACGCGCCCTTCTTCAGCCGCTTTGCGAGCTTCTATTTTTTCATCATAACTCATGTCCGCAAAGCGCGCCTCGGACAGTGATTCTAATGGTGCACCGTATGGAAAAGACACATCTTTGAACAGCGAAACTTTATCTGCCGTCCACCCCAAGGTGCTTTCGTGGATGACCGAAAAATCCATGGTTACTTCAATAAGTTTAGGTAAAATAGTGTTTTGTTGTATTTGAAGAACGCCGGCGGCTGGGTTTTCTAAATTGTGGTTAATGTTCATACTGGTAATGATCCCAAGTAGTCCGTCGCGGGGATTATTGGTAGAGGTGTACTGAGTAAATAACTGCAAAGGACTAACACCATCCACCGCCTCATTCGCCTGCGGAGGCTCATCATCTGTTTTGCGAATCAAGTTCATTATTTTCAATCGTATAAGGGGGCTCTGACTTAATACTTCCGCGCCTCCAACATTGGCATAGGTGGGATAAAGAAATTGCGCGAGCCTTTGGAGTTTTCCTAAATTTTCGTAGCCTTCGCTGATGCTGTCGGCTGGTATTTTCCAACCAAGAGTAATGCGGCGAGTGTTATTTTTAAAGGTATAAATCGGATCAGTGCGACCAAAAACTGTCTCTGGTACCCAGTCGGATGCATAACTTTCATTAAAAGTCGTAATAAATGCCTTAAAAAATATGTCATTCTCAGAAGGAAGGTGGTAGAACGACAAAACTGCCTCGGCATTATTTGCCAATCCGTCCGTACTCGCAGGACTAAGATGGCCTGCAAACGTTCCTCTCTCATCATTGAGGGTGATTTTCTTATAGCGCTCTTGGTCGAACATTCCCAAGCCTTTCCATTTTGACATTTATTTATTCCTTTCTTTTTTAAGTTAAGTATGGCTCTAAAATTCCATTCAAGGTGGTCTCGATCTTCCGCGGAGAAGTTTCGACATCATCAATATATACCTTCACTTCAACTTTTGGTGGCTTTTGTTGTGCTGCCGCGGCCGGTGCTGCTGCTGCAGTGGCTGCAACGGTGGTGGTAACGTTAGCTTTTGCAGCCTCAAAAGCAGTCGAAAGAGCCATGGTGGGGAAGAGTGGAAGGGTGTTGATAGCATTAGCAATCGCAATTATTTCACTAGATACCTCTTTGAGACCACTAGAGTTCGACGCGAGGGCCGACAAATGGCCACTGAAGTTTGCAAATGCTGTTAAGGAGCCCTCCATCATCATCATGGCTGCACCCAGAGCTATAAAGCCCCCAGCCAAGATTCCCATTCCTACGGCGCCAATAGGACCTAACCCACCCAGAATTCCAATGGAGGCCGCGAAGTAGACAATGACACCTGCGAGAGATCCCAGCTGGTCTGCGCTCGCATTTGCAAACAGGAGTGCAAAACCCTCTGCCATTGCGGCGATGCCTTTTGTAGCCATTCCAATACCAGCACCAATCGCGAGAACGCTACCAGCCAGAATCATCAAGCCCTGACCGGCTGCGATACTAGCTGTGCCTAGAGCATAAATACCGTATGATATGCCTACTAGCGTTACTGCTAGGGCAGCCAATGCTTTATTGTCGATACCCTTAAATGCCTCGGCAAGGGCAGCTATTCCCGTTGCTGCGGCCTCAACGCCTTCACCGACCATCCAAACCGCGGCTCCGAAAGCAATCATTCCGACGGAGCCTGCCATCATGCCTTGACCTCCCGCTGCGGCGCCTTTACCTGCCGCGGCCATGCCGACGCCGAACTTGATAATACCAGCGAGCAGTTTAACACCAAATAGGATCAAGCCTACCTTAAGGAATGTCTTAAAGTTCTCTGCAACGAAGATGATTATGTCACCAAGTCCTTCAAAGAATGCTGAGATTTTGGCCATCGTTTGTCGGTTCGACGTTATTGTCTCAAACCACTCATGTAGCTTCTTGATCAGAGGAGTAAGAACAGGAATCATGCTCTGGAGAAGATTTTTAAACTTTTCTTGGACACTTTGGAACTCTTCGGTGCGTTTTTGTAACCTGAGAATCTCGTCACTACTCATTTGCTGAGCGCCGGCAAGAGAATCAAAGTTGCCTGACATCAGGAGAGCCAAATCATTAACATTATCTAGGCCGGCAGCTTCTGCATAAAACTTCCGCTGGTAATACGACATGTCATCGAAAGAAAGGCCTGTGTTGTTGATGGCATCTTGGATCATTTTAAATCTTTCGGTAGGATCGGTGGTCGTCATCAGATCCATAGCATTTACAAAGTTGCCTCCGAGTGCCGCATTGAGCATGCCGGCTTGTTCTGCTGCCCCTTCGAAGGTATCAAACTTCTCCGTTATTTTTAAAAGTTTATCGATAGAGAGTCCGGTTGACTTCGAAACAATTGCCAAGTCCTTAAAGGCCTTTACACCACCAGATCCAAACTTGGCTAACTGATCACTAGCGTTAGCAAAATCAGCGCTCATTTGCGATGGTATCACTTGAAGTTGGGCCGCCAAGTCGTTTATTCCTCGGGCTGCAGCAGCTGATTCCTCGGCACTCAATCCAAATGCCTTGCTCGCCGTTTGCATGCCTCGGGCGTAATCTTCAAGGGATATCCCCTGCTCAGCCAGCAGGGCGCCTGTGTTCGCCACTTCGCGCTGTTGTTCCATGGACAACATAGTGAAATCTGTCATCGTTCCGCGGAGGGCCGTGTGGGCTGCGGTTAGTTCTTTTACTTCCACTCCCAAAGATGCCATAAGCTGGACATCGGCGGCTATAGCTTGAGCTTGCTCGCGCGTTGCACCCGTGTTTCTCATCATTTCCGATGTAGCTACATCGAATGACATGGCCAGAGATAGCATTGAATCAACAGCGGCTAATATACCGCCCTTCAGGACCCCAAGTGTCGTACCAACTGCTCCCGCAGCTTTTACGCTTTGATACATGTTTTTGATGGTAGTCGTATTTACTACACTGTGTTTCTCATAAGCCATCATCGAACTTTGAACGCTTTGAGTTATACCATCTGTGGCTTGCTTGAGGTCTTCTGTAGCTTTTGTGTTTTGTTGTAGTTGTTCCTCTTGTTCTTCGAGTTCGTCGGTTTGTTCGCGGATGGCGTCGAGAGCTTTTTGAGCTGCTTTGGCTTGCTCCGATTGAGCTTCGCCGTTTGCCTTATATGCAGCAGTGAGTGCTTCCAGTCGTTGTTCAGCGAGTTTGCTTTGTTGAATTTCATTGTCACGCAGTGCCTGATCACGATCGGCAGAGTCCGAACGCTTTTCTATAAGGGCCCGCTGGCGCTCTAGAGCTTCATTTTCAGCGTCAAGCGCGTCGAATCTTCGCTGGATTTCTTCGGGAGAGTCCGGCTGGCCGCCTTGATTGCGCCCACCTAGCTGTGTCCCCAGATTATTGATCGCATCAACTACATCCTGAAAATCGGCCATACAAAAATATCCTTACTCAATAAATAGTTTGCACAAAAAAAGACAGAGATTTAACCCTGTCCATATTTTTTTCCATAAGAAAGAGGTGCTGGCGGAGCATTCGCTTCCGTGAGCGTATGTGTTTGGCTACGCGAGCCGCCGCTGCCTCTCGATGCCTGATCAAGGGCCTCTTTTTCCATTTCAAGTTGCTTGGCAAGCCGCTCCACAAACCATTTTCTAAGACCAACGGGCAAATTGTAGGCCTCCGAGAGCGACCATCCTCCTGAATACTTCAGAAAGAAAAACTGCTCATACACGTTCTCCATGTACTCAGGCGTCAGGCCAAAAAAAGTCCGCGGAGAGCGGAACCTCCATTTCCTGTTCGTAATCGCACTCTCTGCATTCGAAGTTTTGAGTCAGATCAACATTAGGGTTTGCCTCTTTGTATGCATTGCGTAGATGGCGCGCATCCATAGAAGGAATATTCTGTACCAAGTAGTTAATGGCTTCTGCGCTAGTGTTTTCATTTACCGCCACGATCATGTTTAATAGTTGTCTAGTGACATTTCTTTCATGGGTGTTTTTCTGCTTCCGATCGTGCTCAACGCCTTCCAAAAACCTTCTTTCATCTGCTCCATTGAGGAGGCGGAATGTGACATTCAGCTTTGTTCGTGGGAGCACTGTAACAAAGGTGCCATTGCCGTTGTTCTGGTGGAAATATGCCGGCGTCGAGGAGCCGTGGTGTATGTTTGCATGGTTCAGATCAAAACTATAGTCTTGAGCCGTGCCGCAATCGGGGCATGTGACGTTTGTGTTGTACTCGTTTCCATATGCGGAAATTCGTGCCGCAATAATGAGAGCGTTTCTGTCCCCAACAAGAAGGGTGTCAGGATCAATAGACTTATCAATGATAATGCTGGCCAACACACGCTCTAGCGCCACCCCCTTTTTGAGAAGAGTGCGCGATGTCAGCATATCTTCTTCTTTTGCTGTCATCTGCTTGACTTCAATTGTGTCTTGGGCATGCAGGGGGTGAGATTCGGGATAATAGGCGCCCTTTGAAGGGAGATCTACTATTTCGGTGGGAACAATGAAAGAAAAGTCATTTGTTTCCGTATTTTGCATTAATTGTTGGGTGGGCGCCGAATCTACATTTTGTTGCGCGCCCATCCGATCACTGTTTCTGGACAATATACACCTCTTTTTAAATATTGTGTGTAAACATTATATCATGTTTAAATGGTTGTTGTACTATGATTGGAAGAAAGTTGTCTGCTCATCCCCACCAGTCGCCCTAGAAGGTCCACCGGGAGTCTGCAAGCGCGCCCAATCGTAACGCACCTCGATGGTCAGTTCTACCAAATCATCGGTACCGTAAGCAAGGTCGCCATACTTCACATTGGTGAGGAAAGCGTTCCACAGAGTCCATTTTTCAATCTCGTTACCATCGCCATCAATCTGGGAAATATATACGGCTCCGAGCGCACCTGCGGCGCGTGACTTAGACATAGTGCCAAGCGAGTTGGGATTGGAGGGAGGAGTATAACCAGAAAGGTTAATGATATCCGAAAGAGTGGCCGTCATATCGGGATCGCGCGGATCTACCAGCGTAATGCTAATAGGGTCCCACTTCACAGAACCGGGATAATAGAACGTATGGTTGAGATATTGATGTTCTGATGTCTCGATGGTGAAGGCGGGTTTGTTGGCAGTTTTAGCATACCACATGAGGGATCCTCCTTGGGGTGCGCTAATTCCTGTAAATTCTACTTTGAACCTAAACTGACGCTTAGGATCTTTGAGTTGGGTACTTTCGGCAAAGTTGTCTGACCAGAATGGCATTTTAAATGGCTCCTATATTCAATTTTTAAATAGTGTTCAGATTAATTTTAATCATCAAATGATGCACCAGTCGAAGCAATAACGAAGTCGATTGCAATATATTCAATCGAGCGCGCTGGCTTGACCATGATCTTAGCATACATGATATTTTGATCGATTAGATCGGGCGTTGTTGTTGACGAATCAAGAATCAACTTGTAGTCAGAGATACCGAAGTTACTCTTAACGTTGGCAAGGAACGGCTCAACAAGACCGATAAAGCGGTTCCATGTGGTTTGTACATTCTGTTCGAATAGAATCTTCGTAGAGATGACCGAGATTTGCTTCTTCAAGTAAATCACCAGACGGCGTACATTAATTCTATCGAGTGCAGACTGTCTCTGTTGGAGGGTTTTTTGGCCGAAGACCACAATTCCACTTGAAGGGAATGAGGCAATCGGGTTGATGTTAGCTTCGTAAAGAAGATCACGCTGTTTTGAGGTGAGCTTCTCTGTTACTGCGGTAATCGGAATACCTGCGGCTCCCTCAGAAAGGCCACCGCGGTTAAATCCAGCAGGAGCGAACCAAAGCTGAGCCTTCTTCTGTGAGCTTGCTAATACACCTAGCATCGCAACACTCGGTGGCACCCAAACAGCGGCGCCGGTTTGTGCATCGCGGGTCTGAACCCAAGGATAGAAAGTTGAACCATAAGAGGTGTCGATTCCGCGATCTCGCAGAGCAGTAGCTGCTGACTGGGGATTTCCAAGTACTCGATCGGCGGGAGTGGATTTGAACTCTTCTGCAGAAGGAATGTAAACATTTGGAAGATCGATGATGGCCATGGCGTCTGATCGGGCCTCACATACATCCACAATGTGCTGAGTCAAGGAATCGTTCGTGAGACCGGGAGCAACAATCATGTTCATTTCGACCTCTTCGGGCTCAGCCAAAGTGTCGATAGCGCGCTTCCATGTGTAGTATGCAGCGCTGTTTCTCTCGGTGGCAGCAGTGGACATTCCCTTGTTCCACAGAGGATCCGGGACCTTGATGTTGAATCCATCAAAACCACCCCAGAATGGTGCAGTAAAGTTTTGGAATCCCGCATCAAGAAGGGCCGTGTATCCACCCGACATAGCGGTGTACGAGAGGTCATCTCTTCTAGATCCTGACTTGTAGAACATCAGGGTCGTGGCCGACTGAGGATCCGCTGTTACATTATCAAGAGTGAAAATGTATGAGTAGGGATCGATTCCAGTAATCGTCGCTGTCGAGTTATCAGCCAAGGCGCCAAACTGGTTCGAGAGCAAGTCTTGAACATTAGGAGCACCAGCATCAAAGCGGCTAGAGCCCGAGGCGCGGGTGGGCTGGAATCCGAAGTAAGCGCGGCGTGGATCAGAGATTCCACCATCTGAAGCAGAGTTGCGAAGACGGACGCTTGGGAACTCTAGACTCAACTGCATGGCACTCCCGGTGATTGCGCCGCCGGTTGAAGAGGCAGAGAGCATAAATGTATTGTTAATACTGAGACCCGCCACTGTTGAGCCGGTCACCAGTGTGACAAAGCGACTACCTGCATCAGTAGGCTCTCCTGCCGCGGTTGCCGTGGCGCCAGAGCCGTTCGAGCCCGTAACCCCAACTTGGTGTACGTCCTTCCACTTTGGAGGACCGTAGTAGCCAAAGGGCAGCAGTTTCTCAAGACCACTTGCGCCGGCGGCAATATCACCCTGAACTTCTACGTAAACATACTTAGACTGGTTGTCGTACTCGCCGTACTCGATGTTTCTCTTTTCGCTTTCGCTCCACTTAAGATAGCGATCACCAATCTTTCGGGCGATGTAGTTAGGAGATGTTGGATCAAGAGAGCACTCGTCGAAGCGCTCAAGGATCTGGACAGCGTTGTCGGAGTCCGACATAGCTCTAATCAGAACCGAAAAAGTACCGTAGTCTGTTGCACTTGTATTCGATTGGCGAATATTGGCAATACTAACCTTGGCATTTTTGTTTAACCACGAGCCGTGGCCGCGGCCAATAAGGCGGAATAATTTTTGTGCGTTAAGAACATTGAAGTCTCCCGCAACACCGTCGTCCTGTCCAATGAACCAGCCGGCGACAGCTTCGCGGGCCACACAGTTGGCGCCCATACGGTTAGCTGGGGTGATGGTCGAATAGCTACTGCTTAAGTGAATAGGAACAATGGTACCCCACATTTGACTGCCTGCGCCGCCAACACCCGCTAAGCGATCTCTGACTTCCTGATCATAAGATTCGCCTAGCCAGTATTGCCTTCGGGCGGACGAAGGGTAAAGAGTAGCGGAGCCCGTGGTCAGCATTGGGTTGGTGTTGAAAACCTGACGAACGTACTTGGTGCTCGTATCCTGCAAGTTAAACTCATAAACTTTTTCTTCGCCGGCCCCGTCGAGGTGGACGGCCTTGAAGTTGCCGTCTGAATCCGAAAGAATTACTGTGCCCACGCCCTTGTAGTTAAGGCGGTCGGCTACAGAGGCAGAACCAACACTGGTTCCTGAAAGCATCATAATTCCAGCTTCGGTATACCAAATGCAGGCTAGAGTTCCAGTAGTGTAAGTTCCGCCCGTTGCTGCAGCAAGAGAACCACTCTGTGGAAGGGTTCCCGATGGTCCAACAAAGAGACCGTAAGCACCACCACCTTGAGCAGTGCTAAGAGTGTAAGTTGTTTTCCATCCAGCTTGGGCACTATATCCGGACTCTGCATCTGGATGTTGGTGGCCCAAGGTTCGAACATAGGTAAGAGGAGCAATGCCTGCGTTCAGGAACGCCTTTGCGCCATACAAGCCGTACATAGGAGATTGAGTCTGAAGGCCGTTACGGAAAACGTCACCTCCTGCGTTTCCGGGAACAGTGTCTCCAAAAACTCTCACAAAATCAGAGTAGGACTCTACTCTGACGGGCTTCATAGCCAACCCGGTGGTGGCTCGACCAACTACCGCTGGGCCAATTTCGGTTGGCGAGCGGGGAATGAACGAGTTATCAATCTCGTTAATGAAAACTCCGGGGGAGACAAACTTAAATTGTTTAACTGACATGATTTAGCAATCCTCATAAATATTTGATGTCTTAAAGACGTCACAATCATTATTTAAATAGTATTTTGGATTCCAAAAGGATGAACCAAAGGTAGAAAATAGAGTTTAGTTCCTGAATTAGTCTTCCAAAAAGCTGGGCTGTCCCGGAATTACTGCTGACTCTCTGGGAAAGGTAACCTCTACAACGCTCTCATCAAGCCTCACAATGGGGCGATCGTCGTTCTCTCCTTCGCCGATTAAGTATCCTAAAATCCTCAAAGTAATAGTAGTCTCAAAAAGTCGTAAATCTTCGCCTAAGTCTGATACATTATTGTTGTGTTCGAAGTTCTGGTCGATAAAGGCTTCGTAAATATGCCCATTTCTTCTTAGAAGAAAGGAGTTGATTTGGCCAGTTCGTGTCATGAACGGCTGCACAATCTGGTTCATCTGCTCTTGATATTCTGTCTTCACGACAATTTTATACTCTACATTCACATAGACGGGGATGGGTATCGACAGGCTCTGAATAACTACTTGCTTGTTGATCCGTGGATAATAGTTTTGACGCGTGCCTCCAGCGATTGTGCGGGTTCCAGTTGCCACGGCAAAATTGCGTGTTTTGTCCTGCTTTATTTTTCTCGCAATAACCATTCGTCCAGTACGGCCATTTTCGCCGGCTTCATAAATATGTGCTTGATAGCTTCCTTTGCGTTCAGGATCTTTAGTGATAGAAGTGCGCTCTATGCTTAAAACCGGCAAAATAAGCGAACCTTGGTCATCGCGGAGTTCTCTTCTCGACTTTACCTGATATGCTCTTTCGGGAGTTTGCCAAAAAACAGGCACACTCTCATAACCCCTGTTGGATTTGGCGCTTAAATCTAGATCTTCCTTCACCCACGAAGTAATCGCATAGTCAATCGTTTCAATCGTGGAAGCGAGCATTCCAATCTCTTCCAATGTAGTGCTGGTAGTGCCCGGAGGGAGTTGGGCAAAGTCAAAGTCATCAGGTAGCATCGAATAATCCCTTTCTTGCGCGCTTGCACGTAGCCGAAATCTCAAATGAATGGCCAACTTGGCCAAAAAGTTTGCGAGGTTCCGATAGTTTAACTATCTCGTAATATATTTTCCCGTATAAAACAAAATCACCCTCTCTGACAAAAAGATCCTGATCTTCAGTAAGTCGGCGTTTATGAAAGTGTATTGTAATCATTGAATCCGCATCCACACCGATATTGGGAAGATATGATGTTGTTTCTTCGTTAAAGTCAACGAGCGCATATATTCTAATGGGAGGGAGATAGGTTTTTTCAATAGCCTCACCATAAAGATCGTGAAAGTTGGTTGCTTCTAAATCAATTGGGTAATACAAAAGCTGTTGCCCGATGACCTTTTCAATAAGCTCATCATTGACCTGCTTAACAAGATCACGCTCTTTCTTTCCCAAAAAGAGGGGAGGGGGCGGTGATGCTGGTCTTTCCCATTCGTCTGACATTTACCTTACCCCACAAAAATCGGCAGCGGAGAAGCTTTGAATACGGTTTCGGTAGCTGCCGTTGTCTCCGCATCGTACTTGACAAGCTCTTTGTATTCTGTTTCTTTGAGCATTTCATGAAGCTTGTCTTTTAGTTGCTGCTGCTCGTCCTTTGCTTGTGATAGCAATTCGCTATGGTTCAAGGTGACCGACTCGCCGGGAATTGGTATTTGCGTGAACTTACCGCGAATTTGTCCCAACATTTCTTTACACAGGGCCAAGCAGTATTTTCTAATCCATTGCTTCCCTATAGCATTAATATTGGTGTAAGGAATATTATCAAACGGTAGCGTGTTCATGTTATTCACGCCCTCGACACCATCGGCATATTCAGAGTTAGATGTAAACACGTCCAAATCTTGCACATAAAACTTCACCCACATGCTATCAAGCTGTGTAAAGTCCCAGTGACCGGGCTCGGGAAAGAGTCGCAATTTATTGTCTATTAGTTCATATGAATAGTGAGAAGTGCGAGTAAAGATATTGTCTTCATACATAATCGCCTGCATTTTGTTTTGCCACGTTGGAATAAGCTCAAAAGTGGAATCATCAGCGAACTGACCATACGTAGTCATATTCCCCACAACCCCAATACCGCCATAATATCCAAAGAAGCGCCACATAGAACGCGGTGTTCTGTAGAAAACCTTAGTAATGACCACTCTTTTCCCATCTACCTTCCCTGCATAAGGCACAGCATTCCCTTGATCGTCCACTCCACTTGTCGAAGCGTCGCTGATAATCTTTTGCAAATCATAATCTTGCTGTTTAGCTACAGGAGTAAAACTAGCTGAATATTGAGGCAATGTGCCTCCAAATCCAGCGATAGAGGCCATACCATCGCCAACCTTGCTGGCATACGACGCCTGAAAGCGTGGGTATTTTAAGTTCGAGCCCGAAGGCCCCGACAAAAGAGTGCCGTCATGATTAAACGTTCCTGTGGTGTTGCCCAAGGCCGTTGAGAGTACATTCTTGCCCTGATGCAGGTTTACTATGTATGAATACTCTAAGACAGCCTCTTCATAAGCCGCGTAGACGTTTGCTGTCGTTAACTCAATGTCAACAACATCGCCACCCAGTTTTTTATATACGTATGCAACCTGATCAGTCGCGCCGCTTAAAAAGGCCGCGGATCCAGTGTATATGCCAAAAGGACAAGCGCCAGAGACGTCCGTTACGGAGCCGGTAGAAGTTAGTACAACCGCACTAGTGGTTGATATTGGATTTAAATTTGTAGGCACTCATCAACCCTCCTGTTGTGATTATTTCTTAGTTGTGCGCTTGGTTGTCTTTGAGGACTTGGACTTTTTGGAAACCTTCGGAGGTTTCGCAACAACTTCTTTTGCTGTGGTCTCTTCAGCTTCCTCAGTTACGACCGCCGGTTCGGCAACTGCTGCTTTGCTCGGCGCTGGTGCTGCGGCATCTCGTGCGGCATTTCTCCTCAGTCTTAAAATACGTTTCCATTTCTTACCCATGATATATTCTCCTATATGTATAAAGGTACCTAGTAAATAGTTTGCCGTCTAACAAAAGTGAAAATCTCAAAAATTTACCGGCGAAAAAATTGAGAGAATTGGCAATTTCAAAAAAAACCCCGGCTAAAAGTCGGGGGATTTTAAATATTAAGTACCACCCTCACACACAAAAGCCCCCGTCAAATGACGGGGGCTTTGCATTTAGTCAAAGTGACTGATTATATATTAATCACCAGACTCACCAATCATGCCGCGAACAACGACAAGACCGTACATATCAGGACGCACCATCTTCTTCGCATAGCGCGTCATGACACCCTTACGGGGCACGAAGTCTTCTGGTCCGAAGATAGTTGGTGTGGTTTGCAGTGGCACGTATGGTGCGTACACATATCCGCTTTC
>CEUO01036006.1_pt1 | contig 21625 bp, 8 predicted proteins | sample 531391 | NCBI WGS metagenome assembly CEUO01 (sample SAMEA2622799, study PRJEB7988) | marine metagenome | isolation source: saline water (ENVO:00002010), including
TTTTTACTTTTCTTTTTACCATCTTGTTCCCCAAAAATCTCCCTAAGCATATTATCAATCTTAGCTTTTTTAACCACCTTACTCTCTCTAATGTCTTGCTCACCACCTTTACCGTGTTTTTTGATAGATATAGTACCATTATTAATCTTCTTAGCTAATTCAATCACAAATTGAACAGCATCATCTTCACCCATAAAATCAAATCCAGCATCTGAGTTAGTTGCTTCTTTTGCAGAAAAATCGAACATACGAGCTACCATAGAAAGTAAACTCTTATTTTCACGTTTACTTGAATCAAACTTCTCTTCAGCCACCATTTCCATAAATTCCGTTATAACTTCTTCAACGGGTTTTCCTTCTGCTCTTATTAATAATTCTAAATGTAGAGCTGGATTTCTTTTTTCTGTCCATTTTAGTATTTGTTGTGCTATACCGTCAAATGCGTCTGCGTCTTGATCCATAGCATATCCCCACCAAGCGTGTCCTTGCTCATGTGTTCTTGTTTTAGTCCTATCATTAGCAACCATATTTTCCTCAACTTGAAAACTCCAAGTTGGTAGATTAGATCCATTAGCTCCTCCCTCAATACTTTTAATCAACCTGTCTTTTGTTGATTGATCTATATCCATTTTGCTTATTTCATTTATAGCTTTTTCTTTTGTTTCATAACTATAAAATGGAAAGTCATCTTTTCCAGCAGCAACTCTCTTTTGGTTTAAGTCTTTTTTTATTTCTTGTAGAGTATATATTCTTCTAGCTTCTTCTGCTATATCTTTATCAGTTGGATTTTCTTTAACTTTACCCTTTGTATCAAATAATCTTTTACCACCAACTATATTATTATATGCCTCTTGCATTATATCATCTAACCTATCGTTGTCTTCCTTTTTTCTACTATGCAAAAAACCTCCCCATGGAGTACCGAAAAAATCAGGGTGATTTAATAACTCCATTATGTTGTTGTGGTGGTCAACTTTTTGTTGATATTCGTTTATTAATTTTTGTTTAACTTTCTTACTTATTTTTTTATCCCTATGTGTTTCCTTAGCTTTTATTCTAGTTTTCTCACGTTCTGTGTAGTGATCCATAAATGTACCAGCAAACCTCTCGTTCATATTACTCTGCCTATCCACTTCTTTTTGCAACACCCTCTCTTGTTTTTTATCTAACTCTTTTATTTCGTTGGCTATATCCTTCATGATATTACTAGGTGCGCTTCCATCCAATGACTGAACTTCATACTCCCCGTTTTCATTTAATACCAATTTTCCACCAACCTCATCTAATGTTAAAGTTAAATCAGCTTTTTTATTTTGATATTCATGCCATTCTTTTCTATTGGCGTCCGTGGAAAAGGTGTTCATTAATAGTCCAGTAGTGAATGGTGTACTACCAAATGCTGTACCAAAAAATAATCCACCAAATAATGACTCACTTAAGTTTTCAGTTATAGGTTTTCCTGTAATTAAATTTTGTGTAGTTACTGTTATACCCTCAGATCCCATCTCAGCGAGCGGTGTAGCAACCATATCTCTTAAAAAATGTTTTTTACTATAATCTTTCATTCCTTCCCACATCCCTAGTTCACCTTTAAATATATCATCTGCTCTACCACCCATGCCCTTAAACATTCTCTTCATGAGAGGTAGCGTAATCATTTTATCTGGTACAACTTCGGCGAGTCCATATCCTAAACTTGTAAAAAATTTCTTCGACGTAGACGTATCCGATCCATACGTGTGATCCTCTCTAACCATTCTCTCCCAGTTTTCACCAAATCCAGAGAAACCTACAGCTGGTATACCAACGTATGGAATCATGTACGTTGCGAATATTGGTAGTTGCGTACCGGTTAATTGTAATAAGTATTTACCAGCATTATATGAACTATCAAAAGCTTCGTCCCATGCTATATCTTTTTGATAATAATCATGATATATTCTCTGCATGTCCTGATAGTCCATCATAGACTTATCTAGTAGCTTCATAGCTTGAGTATCTTCTGTACCCAACAAACTGCTACCTGCCTTAATTACGCCATAAGTACCTTGAGTTATTATCTTGTCAAATTGCTGATCCACGTTATGAAAGAACTTCTCGAGATCATCATAGTCTTTTTGTAAAACCTTACCTTTATAATTATTGTCTCTTATTTTATCAACAACCTCTTGATTTTCATCTAGCCAGTTATTGTAGTCATTAAATTTACCTTTGATAGTGGCTAAATCTATCTGGTATTGTGAATACTCATATTTTGGTATAACCTTACCATTTTCTAATGTAACACTTTCTTCACCGTCCTCAATGGTAACATCTTCGTCACTATTGACAACTTCCCAGAATCGGTTTATTCTTTGCATCTCTTCAGATTCTTTTAAATCCTTTAATTTAGATTTCGCCAAACTGTTATATATAACTAATTCTTTAGCTGTCTTATTGCTATACAGATCTGCAGCAATTTTCAACTTATTTAATTCGTCACTATCGTGTTCAATAGAATTAGCGTACTTAGCTACTTTGTTATCGTATAGTTTATTTTTATCTTCCTGTATGAGTATTTGTCTAGCGCCTTCCTCTATATCTTTTTGAGATGGTTCTTCATTTGGATTACTTTCTCTTAGCCAAGTTTCAGACAGTTCCAACTCTGCTCTGTGCGGTTGCACCGTGACATTCATTCCGTGTTGTTTTTCTCGTTTAAGTTTAAACAACTCCGGATTACTTTCTTTACTATACCTATCATTTATTTCTTTAAGTTCAGCTTCAGTAGTGTATAGTGGCTGCCCAGGACCTAATTTGTCTTCAAAATAACCAATTAAATTATTTTGTCTATTTTTAATAGCTAATCGATCTTCTTTAGTTAACGTTTGATTAAAGTAATCAAATAGTTTAGTGCTATTTTCTTCTAGTTTTTTATTATAATAATCTAATTTTTCATCTTTAGTTTTTGTGTGAGCTTGGAAAAGTTTATTTATAGCCCACATAGCTGGATTGACATTTTCAAAACCACCAGCCATATCGTCTTCCCAAGATTCAGATGTTATATTAAATGGAACAGATGTACTTTCCCCGCTCTTTATATGCGTTATATTGACATTATCTCCATCTTTTTTAAAATCATATATAGCGTTATCTCCAGTACCAAATATATTATTCATTTTTTCGATACCTTCCCAAGGTTCGCTACCGAGAAAATCTCTATCATCAACATCAAAGTTGTATATAGTGTTTGTATCTAATTCTTTTAATTTGGGATTGAATAATGGATCATCGTATTCTAAACGATCTAATTGTTGACCATGTGTTTGAGCTAGTTCTCGGCCACGGATAATACCTTGATTACTCTCGCCTTCACCCAATGGTTGACCTATGAGGTCTTGAACGTCCTGAGAGAATTCAGGTTCTTCTTGAGTTTGTAGAATTGGTGTTTTTCCTTCTTTTTCTTTGTCAAGTAGGAATTGTTCTTCGTGTTCGTTGAGGACTTTAATAGGTCCACCATCGACTATGTATATTTTATAATCTGCCATACTGTTTCGTTAGTTACCCGTGTTGTTGTTTATTTATTTTTTTGGCTTATATGTTGGTATTTGCTTAATGCCTAAGTTTTCTTTCATCCATTTATGTATAAATTTAGACATGATACTATCATCTCCAGCTGACCAATGATCTAAAGAGAATGTTTCTTTTTTACCATTTGGAGCTATTATTGTTATTGCCTCCTTCTGCATACCAGCTGTCTTAGGACCATAATACATGGTACCATCATTTTTAAATTTATTAACATAATGTCTAGGGGTATCGTTGTCAGCTACCTCAAATGAGTAACCCCATTTACCATATACCTTAGTCCACATATCAACCATGTTACCCTTATCAGCTTCCATTAACTTATTAGAAGTACCAAACAAATCAAGAGAACCGACAGATGGTCTTCCGAATATTGGTATCTCACCAGCTTGATAAGCGTTAGCTATTTTCATATCTCGTGGGTTTTTAGACTTTGATTCTGGTATATTAACTGGTGGTGGTGGATCTCCTTCGTCTTCTGTTACTATCTGCTCTTCAGTTTCTTTAAACTCATCTTTCCACCATTCAGATTTTTCAAAATCTTCATTCATGTTAGAATTTAAGAATTCCACATAATTCTTCTGCGCCTTTTTACTTTTCCAACCACCTTGACCATCATGTTTGTCTGGATCCCAATCTTTATTTAGTATATCGAAACGTCCTGCTATCCACTCCTCAAACGCCGTTTGACCTTCAGGGCTTAATGAGTCGTAATAATCTTTACCTTGGTCACTTATTATGAATTTACCATCTTCACCTACTCCACTATACATAAAACTATTTTCAAAAGGATTAGGTGGTGTTGGCCCACCCTCTTTTGGGGTACCTACGTTCCCACCAGCTTTAGGCCATTGTGCGTTTAATTTGTCTATAGCTTCTTGATTGTTGGATATATCTATCCAATCACCACCCTTTTCTCTTTCTCTAGTTTTCCAATTACCATCTGGACCCACCATGTAATCCCATGGATCATTACCGAGCCCTCGATATACTCCAGCCGCATCTTCTCCGGGAGAGTCCGTTCTTTGGTTTGGAGCATCACTTCTCATCCATCTAACATCCATCCACTTACGCTCTGCTATATTAGTTAAGTATGTTGTTAGATATTGTCTATTTAGATTTTTATCTTTTTTTAATTCAGCATATATTCTCTCTGCATCCTCTTTTGATATTTTATTAGGATCACCATCTGTATTTGGATCTAATCTTTTGATCTGTCTTTGAAATTTTCTTTTTTGTCTTCTACTTGGACCAGAAAAGTCACTCATTGTTGATTGATGTCCTTCACCCTCAATTGCGATACCTAATCTTTCGTACTCGTTGTTCATTAACATTTCAATGAAATCATCTCTAAATATTCTGTTTGGTAGATTCGCGTATTCATTTAATGTTTCTAAATCTCCATTTTTAACCAAGTTATTGTATATGTTTTTGTAATTGGTATCATAATCAAAAAGACCTTGCTTAAATGGTAGCATGTAAGATTGTTCAGCATATCCATCCACCATATCACTAACTCCATTAGCGGTATTTGGATCTCTACTAGCTTCATTCATAATACGTATAACTTCAGGAAGTGGTGTGAATACTTCCTTGCCTTGTTCCTCGTTGTAAACCATTATACCTAAATTACCATCTTCGTTTCTTTTTAAATCTTCTATATTAGAATATATAGATTGACCTACTGGACCACCCATAAAATATGGGTTATCAGAAAAACCATTTTCTTCATCTCGAGCTTTCGTTGCTGCTATTTGCTTTATTTGCTGCGCCATAGTTAACTCTTTTTTATCTTGAGCCATTTCACGCATAATCTCTTGTTTCATAGAGTTATCACCAAACATGTATCTAACCTTTTTCCATCTATATTGACGCTCCATCTCTTTAGCTTTCTCATTTGTTAATGGTTGACCTTCGGGAGTGTTTATCTTATCGTACATTACTTCATCAGCCCAATCTTGATATTCCTCTGCTCTCTTCTGAATAACAGGTGCTATAGTATTTATTACGCCACTAAATGCTCTAAGCCAAGCGTTTCGTGGGTTCATGTCCATACCACCGCCCGCCGCATAATACGCTCCTTGTACTAACATTTTATTCCCTTCCATATTATATTACTTTTTTAAATTCAACATCTATTTTAGAATAATCTACCATGTCATAACCATCTTTATGTCTTACAACTGCATTTTGTGGTATTTCATCAGACATAACACCTTGGTAAACTCCATCACCAAACACTTTATCAATGTATTCAAATGTGTATATTTTTAAACCACTTGGTGATCTACCAATTTTATTTATATTTTTCTTTAATTTTCTATCAGAGCCTGTTGTTGTCGGTGGTACTGTTCCTCCACTAAGTATTGTTGGTAGTACAGGTATGAGAGCGCCAAGTACTGTTCCAAAGAAACCAGCGGATGATTGAGCATCCATTGCATCCTGTTGCATTGCGGCAGCTAACTGCTGTTGACTTATACCTAAGGCTGTTGCTAATCTACCTAGTTCCATGTTTTGTAGAGAGAAATCAGCGCCAGCAATCATTTGATTAAGACCAGATTGCTCACCAGCTATAAGTTGATCTATATTTGAGGCTCCTGTAGCTGCTAATTGATCTAATTGTTGTTGTTGACCAACCCAACCTAAATCAAGAGCTGTTTGTCCACCTGCTATTTGTAATTGATTTGCTATATCTTGACCTGCTGTTGCCATGTCTAAGCTTGTTGCTCCAGCTGCCGATGCTAGTTCATTGGCTGATAATTGACCCGCGCCTGCCATATCTAAAGCTGTTGCACCTTGAGCTTCAGCTAGATTTAATTGCATTTGTTGTTGAGCGCCCGCCATATCTAGTGCTGCGGCTTGCTGTCTCGTCATTTGATCTAATCTAGCTGACTCACCTCTCTGTAGTTGATCTATTCTAGAGGCTTCACCAGCTTCTAATCCTTGTAATCTAGATGCTTCAGCTAGTGCTGCTCTTTGGTTTTGAGCTTCTTGAGCACCAATCGAAGCACTAGCTTGTTGAGAAGCTAATTGTCCTGATTGAGATAGTTGTTGTGCTAGTGCTGCTATACCACTACCACCAGCAGCACCTCTTAAGTTTCCAAGAACATTAGCTTGGTTTTGCTGAAACATATCTCTCTCAAACTGCGCTTGCTGTTGATTCACAGTCGCGTCTTCCATTACATTTTCTAATCCAGCATATCTATTCTGCATTCCAGTATATTGGTTTTGCATTCCAGTAAATCTATTTTCCAACCCAGTTATTGTGTTGTCTAGATTTTGATATTGATTCGTTAAATCTGCGTAGGGATTGGATAAATCTCCATATTGATTTGTTAAATTCGAGTAAGGGTTAGTGAGATTAGCATATTGATTATCTAACATACCCCAGTAATTATCCATGTCCAAAAACATGTTCTGCATACCCTCATATTGATTTGGTAAATCAACAAATGGATTCATTAATTCAGCACTCATGTAGATGTTTGTCAAATCCTCAGTATAATTTTCCATATTCTGAATATCCGTAGGGACTTTAAATGGACTTTTTTTCCGATTACTATGTTGTTGCATAATTTATTATTTTACTATATTATAGTTACATTTTTTACGGCTTATTTACTAGATTCAACAACTCCACATGAAACAGCGAACAACTCCGCTCTTTTCACTGAATCGTTTTCTAGTTTAATTGTATTATAATACCCAGATATAGATGATTGTTCTACTAAATTATTTTTAGCAAAAAAGATATAATCACCACCGTTAACATCTAAACCATTACCCACACTAACTTGACCCAAATACGATGGGGTAGTTTTTATAATTAACTTAAAATTATAAGGAGCTTGATATTGCTCTAGTGTAGTAGGATCCTCTACTTTAGTTATACTTATCTTAGCAAGTTGACCTATCATTATATGAGTAGCTACACCGCTACTATTATCTCCAGATCCAAAATTATAATTTTGCTCCCCCTGCTTAATAATCTTAGCACTTTGATTTGGATTTTTAATATAATAAATTATATCTCCAACCTTAAGAGAATCATTAGGAAGACCACCGTTAAATGTTAATACTATCATTTTATTATGTGTTAGTTAATATTGCTGCTAAATCTAATTCCATGTTTACATCTTTATTTCCCCACTTAACAATTTCTACATCATAAAATAAATTTACGGTAACAAAAGTTAACGCAGCAATTCTTATGTTAGTTATGTTGATAACTGTACCACCGTTAAACTCAGGTATACTATTTGTCCAGTTTGATATAACAGCGTTAGTATTAGCCGCACCGCTAGCTGTCGTAGGATTTATTGACCTTATTTTATTAGAAAATATTGGTAATTTTCTAGCCGTAAATCTATGATCCGCTTGATGACATGTTACCTCTAGCTTTACTGAAAACCTATTTGTAATATTTCTATTCTTTCTATCACTCAGAGCATTAGCTTTACCAGTGTGAGATACAGTATGACTTATTGAATGCGCTAGTTCAGTGGCAACATCATTATATTTTGTTACTTTAGTTTCAAAACCAGAAGTGGACTCAGGTTTATGCGTTAACGTTAACACTGGATCCATGTATTGATATAATCTATACTCTGGATCTACAGTTGGTATTCTAGGCCCTAATATAGACGTTAAATCAGGAATTATATCTATACTGTAAACTTTACTTCTTTTAAACATAACGATTGAATCGTCTGTTAGTGTAACATCAGTATCTAATGTACATTCGTTTCTATTGTCACCATCTGGATCTAAGTTTAAAACTTTAACTACAGTTGTGTCAGCTATTTGAGTAGCATAAATTCTATCCCCAACTCTAACATTGTTTAAATCGTCAAATATAACCTTAGCCGCTCCTGATACAGTTCCATTAACTCTAGTTCTATTAGAGGTTACACTTGGAAAAACTTGATCAAACTCATAAACTCCAGTTGGACCAATACGTCCTTTAATTATATTGATTTTCTTACCGTAGTTATATTCTGTCTTATTATTTGTAGATGATCTTATTATTGATCTATCTCTCTGTTTACTAAACTTAGAAATAACCTCACTACCAGTTGTTGCATCTCCATCATCTAGTGTTATTGTTTCTTCATAGTTTTCATTTATAGCTAAAGCAAACTTAGCTTTTCTATCGCCAATAACTTTAATTCTCCTAGTCTCACCTGATTCAGCTATATTGTTGCCACCAAAAATAATATTCTTTATCTTATATGTTATTGTTGGTATAGTTTTAGTTGAGTATTTAAACTTAACATCTAATCCAGAACCAACAGTAGATGTTGTAGCAACAAATATTAAATCATAAGTATATGATGTGTAAAAAATACCATCTCCAATAGCTAATTTCGTGCTAACTCTATCTCTAAATTTTGCTGATAAATTTTTAGACTTTGTTATTAGACGCGGTGGTGATGAAAAGTATTTACCACTATCAGCTACGATAACAACAGTACCTAACACTATAGGTTTATTTCTTCTAACTTTACCGCTAAAAGATATAGCTCCAGTTTGTTCTGTAGATGTAGTTGATTTCGTTGGAGTTATTGTTATTGTTGCCCCGTTTTGATTATATGTACTCATATTTTTATTATTTTTTATGGCTCAGGGGTTTCACCCAAATCTGAACCAGCTTCAAGAAGTAATGCTGCAATTTGACTAGCAACCTCACTGCCAGGTACACAAAGCGGATCATATTGATTTTCTAAATCATTACAGAAGTTGTCTAGATATTGTTCAAAGGATAAATCCTGTGGACCATCTATTACACCGTAGTTATCATCCTCGCCACCATCAATTGATCCCGCTATTTCTGACTGATAATATTCAAATTCATTATTAACAACACTTTGATCATAGCTTGTTGTGTTGTTGATTTCATAAGTATTATTTTCTTCATTAAAACTCGTAGCGTCTGTGAAATCTATATTGTCTGACATATCTACAGTTAATCCTTCATCACCAAATATTTGACCAATATTAACATCCGTTAATTCATCACCAGCGTTTATTGTTATATTTACTTCAACGGTACCACCCATAGCAGCGAAGTCTTCTATGGAATAATCATCTGGTAAATCATATCCTTCATTTACCGCACCTTCACCTTCAGACTCTCCAAGAGTGTCTTCCGGTATATCAATAACTGGATCTGGGATAAGTTCAAATTCATAGAACTCAGGTTCGCCACCTAGATCAATAGATATAAAGCCCCCTGATTCTATTATTTGTTGCCCCGTTATACCATCTTTTAAAACAACGATAACATAAACTTTATTACCTTGCGCTGGTTTCCATTGCATAACATTGTTACCATCAAAACCATTAGGTATCATCATCTTTGAATTAACAGCTACAACTCTATCAACAAATGGATTCCAATTAGCTATGTAGTTAGCGTATAACGCATTATCCCACATTTCTGGATTAAGTCCTCCATTTGCTGTATCATTTTGCGCATCAAACCAAACTTTATAATATGATCCTGGATTTTCGGTTCTTGGTTCATAAGGGACTGTTCCTAGATCATTAGTCATCATAGTGCCTTCAAGAGCATATCTCCAGAAATCGTGTCCAATTCTGTAATCGTATGTTTGATCAACAGTCACCCATTCATCGCCATACTGCATAGTTACTGGATAACTACTAGTAAAATTACCAGGATAGTATATTGTCCCACCACCTCCAGGATCATATTCCGTAAATTGTAATGGCATACCTGGTGTAGTTTGGTACGCATCAAGTTGTGTGGCTGGAATAGGATTAATAGCACCACTATATGGATTACTGTAGTTTAACCATCCAGACCAAGTACTACCACCTGGAACCCAATTACTCTCTTGTACACCAGTTATATTCAGATCTCTAGTGGAAAAACCCCACCAACCATCATTCCCACCGGTTGGATTAACTTGTGAGGTAGATGGACTTAATGTTATTAAACATGATCTAGCTAATGTATTACTATCAGCAACAGGTGTACCGTTAACCTCACTTAATGATGTTGACATACCACTAGTTATATTAGGTTGTTGAAAGTTTGTTACGGTTAAATTTATTAATGCCATATTTTAATATATTTATTATTATCCCTCGGTTGTTCCACCTACACCATAACCTGGAGGAGCACCAGGACCATCTATCCCCCATTCGTATATTGATTCTTGTAATAGAGTTGTTGCTGGATCTAGTAACCATTGGTTTGTAGAAGTCGAAACTGTTGACTCTGAAGTATCTGCCCCAACAACATCTAAATCATAAGCTTCTTCAGGGAATTCACATTCACAAGTAGCGCACGCATACGATACCCAACCCGTGTATGTTTCTTGAGCTGTACCAGTCCATTGACCAACATCCCAAACCATTAGCATGTCGGAATTAGCATTTGGATCATAATTTGTTGCGAGAGGATTCATGCAACCATAATTCCACGGTATACAACAATCAGTACATTGTGTGTTTGCTAGTGGATCATAATTATATGAAAGTTGGTTCATACAACCAATCACTTTTTCCTCACAACAATCCAAGCATGCGGTATTAACATCTTGAGTTACATCGCCAGTTGGTTCTACGTAATTAAAAGCATCTACATCCATACATCCCCATATAGCAGGTATACATGAACCATCATCTATTTGTGCGGTTTCACTAAAGTTTATAGCGCTCTCTTGCGTACATCCCTCTATCAACTGAGGATCCTGTTCCCAAGCATAAATACATGGGCTAACAGGTTCTCCTGTTACAGGACTATACCAATCTATCTCATTTGGAGATATCCATTCATACATATAGCATGGATTATAATTACTCGCAGCTTGACCTGGATATGGTGAATTGTCCTGAAAACCATCGTCCATGCAACCGTAGCAAGGATATGGATTAGTTGGTGTAGAAGGTTCATTTATACAATCACAGATATTACCATCCTCGTCTGCAGTATCAGGATCCCATCCGTCCGGAATCCAGATACATGTACCATTATCATGTATAGCATTTGGATTATAATTATCAGCTGTTGGATCTGTACACCCATAACAGTCTGTTACGCACATCTCAACACAACAACCATTCGGAACTGGAGGACCACCGGCTACAGCCTGCTCCCAACAAGGCATTGTAGCGTTAGGATCATAATTATCCATTCCGTAAACAGTACATCCCCAACATGAGTAATCACATTGATTACCATCATCAAATGTAGCGGTTTCATCATAATTACAAGCACTTGGATTCATACACCCATTGATACTTATGTTAGCAGCATATTCACAGCAGGTGTTATTTTGAATTGAAATATTACCACTTGAATCTTCTACTAGTTCAAAGCATGGTACGTTTGCTGGGTTATAGGCTGGATGTGGTAATCCGGTCGTTGGATGAAATCCATTATATGTAACACCATTTGTATTAGCAAATCCAGTTGATGAATTACCTGGCCATTGATGTAACATAATTGAACCCATGTAATTTATAGCGGACGCATCCATGCAGCCATAAACTATATCTTCACAACTTTGATTAAATTCACTCCATGCTTGACCTTGTGTACAGCAATCAGGTCCACCTTGTTCACACCCACTAACACCTCCACTACTTGTCCCTGTACATGGACCACTATTACAATCTTCAGAGATACATAAGACTATATTTCCAAATTCATCTGCGCAAACCTCGTCCCAATCATCTTGTACGCATACACCTAGAACAGGATCCCAAGTAGACTCACCTTCTATACATTCGGTTTCGCCGCTATCAGTGATAATATTATTTATACCATAAAGACAGCTACAATTATTAAAACACGGTGTGAACATTGTAATATTTGCATTTTGATATTGACTATACTCTTCAAAGTATTCACCGTCTTGGGTAGCTGTTGGTTCGTAATTACTAGCAGCTGGGTCCATACAGCCAGTGACAACACCTTGAACACAATCATTCGGTTGTGGTATTGTTGCCCACGGGTTATAATTTGGATTATCTGTTTGCATACACCCCACAATACTATAAACACAACTACCATCATCTATATCAGCGTTGGCATTATAATTAGTTGCATTTGGATTTGTACATCCCCATGTTACCGCAGTACCAGTTATGCAAGGACCAGATACACAAAATGGACTATTACAACTAACCTCAACATTGTTAATATCAGTACACACATCATTTAATGATGGATCAGGACAGTCAACGCATTCAAAACTATCATTTAAACAACCACTAGTACATTCGGCTGGCGCTTGCGACGTTAGTTCATATGAGCTAGCGATACCTATACCTTGAACAGTAAATTCACTAGTATCTATGTTTAAGTCAGAGGTTATATTACCATTAATTTTACCAAACCATTTACCTTCTTTGTTTTTGAACTCCACAACCTCTCCCTCTTGTAGATCAGTACTCATGAAAGGAACCCACCAACCAGTCTCACTTTTTAGGTTATAATGTTCGTTGTCAGTAACATTTATAGAACTAATGATGGCGGATATGGGTTTTAGTATTCCATCTGGATGAGTTTCATTAACCACTAACGTTTCTTCAACATCACCGGTTAATACTTGTTTACTCTCTCCTGTAAATAAATTAACTCTAGCTTGCGAACCTTCATAATTAATTGTTTTAAAAGACTTAACAACACTAGGTTGTTCATTAAATACAACCTCCACCCAAGAGTTAACTGGAGGATTACCATAAAAGGTGTTTCTATTAACAACCTCTTCCGGTTGATGATGTTTCCATATTGTATTATTTTTAGTTGTAACATAACTTCCACTATAAGAAACTCCACATTCTGGAACAAATGATTTGAAACTAACCCAACCCTTAGCTGCCTCATCAAATGATATAGTTCTTGCAACTTGACTAACATAATACGGTGGATGTATTGTTAAATTGTATTCTCCACTAACAACATCGAATGATCCAGTTGAGTATTTAGAAGCTTTTAATTGATCTCTAAACCACGTTTTCATTCCTATTTCAGATATAGGTGTTAATCCATCTTGTGACAATCTTAATACAGCACCTCTTTGTCTATCTGTAAAATACATTCTATATTGATCCCATGCTAATGATTGAGGATCTTTAGATATTCCATAATCTCCAACATATGGAACAGCTGTACCTAGAACTCTATCTGTAGCTGTTAACTGTGGATTACCATCCGCATTAAATAAAGCGTCTTTATTGGCTAAAACTTTTAATATTTTATCTTCTGCAAAAACAACCACATCTGTATCTCTAGTTTTTAGCGCCTGTATAGAACCGTATATAGGATTTAGATCTTTGGTTATTTTCTCACCCATGTTAAACTGATTGAGATTATTAACTTGAGATTTAGAATTATATAAACCTGAATATATTAATCCACTACCTATTGTTTCTCTTTTATAACCAGAAAATGTTGTTGAAGCTTTAACACCGTTATCTATCGCTGGCGCATTAAAATCATCTCTTATTCTATCTGACTCTAAGCCGTTTCCAAAAGAGTAACAATTATTCCATCCAAGTTTAACTGGTTGCTTCCACACATTTATATCAACACCGTAATATCCCCAATTTTTTTGAAATGTTGCATTAATATTCACATTATTAACTCCAACCTGTGTTTGTAAATTTGAGAATATTTCGTTCCAATTATATACCGGTCCCTCATTGGATAATACCACTCTATATAGCGTTGGAGCTTCTTCATCTACAGCTTGGAAACCTAATACCTGAACACCTCTAGGTGCAACCGCGGTTGGTGACTGACTATTGAAACTAACAACCTCAACACCACCAGATGTACTAGGAAAACTTATCTGCTTTAGAACCATTCCTTTTTCTAACTGTGCTAAATCACTTGACCCCAATCCAGCTATATAAGTAGTGCTAGCAATAAATGACTGACTACTAGTATATTCATTAGTACTATTACCTGTCCCGTAAGGCGAATACTGACTATGTAATTGAATAGTCACGGTCGCATCGCCAGCGTGCTCAAAAGCTTTAGGTCCGCTGACAACTCCGTATCTCACGTCGTCTGCTGTTATGTCAGTAAAAGGATCGGTACCTGCATAGGTTAAATTTCCTTCATCATCAAATTCATCACCATCAAAACCATTAACGCTACTTTTTACAGCTGGTTTATACATTTGCTTTATTACAGCTTGAGTCACTGTTCCGTCTGAGTGTTCAAATTTTAATTTATCACCTATAGTGAAATCTCTTCTATGTAGAAACGGTTGTCCAAATACACCAGATTCAACTAGTGATGCATTGCCATCTCCATCGTTTTCAACCACCCAAGTATTATCATCAGATATTAATGATATTATAGCATGCCCAGTGAAATCACTAGGAAAGTGAGCATTATTAACCCTAATATTATCTCTTTCATTGCTTGTTTGTATGGTGTTTTCGTTACCACCAATAGTTGCTAAACCAGTGACTTTGGAGTTTATAGGGGCAAAATCAAAAATGTTTCTTTCGTTTAACACCATTGGTAAAGCATTTGAAGCCTCGTAGTATATATCTAGATCAGTATCTTTTTTAGGTTCAGTTTCAAACACAGCACCATTAGAACTAACCACAGTGTCAACATCAACTTGTGGAACATCTGTACTGTCAACACTTGTTGAAACAAATTGCTCTTCCAATATTTGAATGGTTTGACAATTTTCAACACCATCATGTCTACAGTAGCTTCTAGGGTCATAAGCTGGATCTAAACCATATTTTGTAACTTGTCCATTTTCATCCAATTTCCTAAACTCAACATACATGGTATGTCTATATCTTCCATGACTATCTTGTGCGCTCTGAGAACCAAACCAAGAGCAATCATTAACACCATTAACCGGTGGATATCCAATAGTTCCATTGTTCCACCACCCACTGAAATTCTTTTGAGCTGTATTATGTGAACCATTCTTAGGTGATCTATACATTATCCCCATAACCTTAAATAATCCAGCTTCCTCTAAATTATTAAATTTAAATGTAGTTCCAGGTTGCTCCAATGCTTGCCAAACCTTATTTGTAGTATTATCAATAGGTGAACTAGAAGTATAAGATATAACCATATTACCCCATGTTCCTCCTATTGCCCCAATATTACCCAGAACCTCTCCCTCACCAGTACTAAACGCTTCTCTAGGTCTAGCGTAATTACCATTCTCCCATCCAAGAACTGTATTTTGAGGTCCACCAAATGGAGGTAAATCACCAATACCAGTACCAGTTGATCTACCTAAAAGTAATCTATGAGGACCTGGCATTATACTCATATATGCCATTTGACATTCGTCTAAGAATAATTCAGTTTCATTAGTATCACTATAAATACCATTGTCAATCATAGCAGCCCAGAATTGCCTAGTCATTGCAGAATAATTTGCTGAACAAGATCCAAATGGACTTAAATCCATTCCTGGCATTTGATAAAGTGGATTAGCTGTTACTTCAACAACACAATCACAATCATTAATACTATCATCTTGTGTGGTTGGATCAGCAGCATCTGTATCTAGCGGTCCAAGCACTGTTTCACCAGCTGTATCAAAGAAATAACTAATATCTGCTGGATATCCACTGTCATCAAGATTACTTAACCAATCATCAAATGTTCCGAAAAAATAACCTTCTGGCTCAACATAATTCTCTGACGCTGAAGCACCACCTGGGGCAAAAATACCCATAGCATAATAAGTGTGTGGACCAGGATCACCACTCCAGTCAAACTCATAATAATTACCTTCACCATAGTGATTAGTTGCGATGTCATCTAAATATATATTTGCATTACTTTGATAAGATGATCTAACATAGCGCAGAGAGTCGGCATGTACTTGATTGTAAGAAATAGTACCACCCATTGGTACGGCATAGAATTCTATATTTTGATTAGTGAAACTATCTTGTTTTATTTTAACAAAAAATTTACCATCAAATTCAGGTTTATTTTCTACCACAGCTTCTCTAATTTCTAACCAATACTGAAGTGTTGCTAGAGTAAAACCTGGCGTGTCTTGCATTTGAAGCTCCGAAACCCTCGTGTACATATCTGCTTCGTCTTCTGTCCATGGAGATTTCCATCTTAACTTAACTACTTCATTTTCATCATCAGTTTCACCAACAGAGTAGTGAACTAACTCTTTCCATGATGTTTGTAATCTACCAGTTATTGTTCCAGCTGTAACACAAGCTCCAACTATCCTAACCTCTAACTTACCCTTTATTCTTCTACCAAAAACATTTGTTAAATGTGTAGTATCTCCCATGCCACTAGCGTTCCATGTGTTTCCCACAATTTCCATAGATGATCTAGTCCACAGTTGAGTGGGTTGATTTTCATCAGTATCATCAGTTAAGTTTGGAAAAACAGTAGTAAATGTATTACTAACGTTTAATCCGCCAATAACACCTATGGAGTTGAATTTTGTTTTTATGAATTCTGGAGCTTCATTTTCTATAGCAAGTATTTTATACCTAGCATTCCCATAAACTGGAGCATCGCTACCATTAGCATTTTTTAATATTAAATATGTATCATCATCAACCTTGTTTCTATCCGCTGAATTAAATGATATCCATATATTATCATACCCTCCACCATCTCTTTTGTCACCTGAGTGATACCAACGATCCATTACTAGATTGTGATATTCATTTGAGGTTTCTTTAATATAGTATTTAACGTAATCTATCCAACCATTCTCACTTGTGGTTGGTGGTATCATCTCACTATTAGGATCACCCCAGGATTGAGTCACCTCAAAACTATTTTTATACGCACATAAAGATTTTGGAACAGATATATCACCAGTTATAGATGTATAACCTTCTTCGGTAGTATCACTAACGGTATAACCACTAGTTATAACAGGTGTTTCTCTTCCGTATTTATCTCCAAATACCATTCCAATCTTATAATCTCTAATTGATTTAATGGATTTAGCTGGAGATAAATTTTCTATATACTCACTTATTATATTTTGCGATAAATTAACATTAACGCTATCCATGTTATAACCTTGAGTATAGTTACCGTATAGTAGTCTATTTCCCACTATCTCTTGAGCTTTAGCATACCTAGGAACATTATCCCATGATCTCAATATTTGATCAGACGGAAGAGTTCTATGTATCATCTCAGATGTTATCTCTAATGAACCTGTATTTATTTGATTAGTGTATGGTGTTCCATCTGGAGTAAATTTATTCCATTCAGAGCTTTTTCCTTTTTCAATTGTATCAACAACAAAAACATTAGGAGAGTCTGTTGATTTATATAGTATGTCAACAGCTACTATATCTAGTGGTTTTCTATATGGAATAAAATCTTTTATTGTTAACTGTCTCAATGTGTTAACCATGCCTAAGTTATATCCCTCATCTGATTTGTAAGAAAATTCGTCAGGTAAAAAAGCTAATTCTGACCAAGGTGAGAATGTTGAATATTCTCCATCAGTATATTTGTATCTATAACCAAATCTACCAAACTTTGTTTCAAATAGTGGTTTCTGTTTTAGTTCTAATTTAATTTGCCAATCTTGATGTTCTTGAGTAACAGAAGCTCCAGTTATAATAACTATCTTTATGGTCGACGTTGTGCTAAGCGAGTCAACCATTTCCGTGTTACCAAGATCATCAACATCTTGTTCGATTTGATAACTAATAAATTTAGCTCTTATTTGAGTTGTAGTCCATTGATCTACTTCACTATCTGAATCTGTGTCAATCCCTAAATCACAAACAAAACTTAAAATATCATCTTTTTTAAAATTAGTATTATAAAAAATATCGTTAGTTATAGAATATGAAGTACCAACTTCAACTACGTTTTCACTTTCTCCGAGTCCAACAAAAGTATATCCCTCTAAAAATGGAGATGTACCTGGTCTAATACCGTTGCTCATTATTAATGATGGAGCAGATCTTGGTGCTTGTTTTATAACCGTTATATGTTCTTCCTTTAAATAACTATTTATTCCTGAACCATTAGCTGTTGTTGAACCACCGTGATCTAGTTCAAAATCAGTTGTGTTAGCATCAACATATCCTCCACTAATAGAATCTTTAATATATAACTTAGTGGGTCTAGTAAAGTTGTTATTAATACCATTTATATTTGTTCCAGCTTTACATCTAGCTATATTAATCTTCTTGGGTTCACTATAACTATCTGTCCAGAATATCATTCCATCGATAATATTTATACCGGTTATGTAGTTTTTAGTAACGTCGTTTGTGTTAGGATTTTGTGGATCTACTAGAAATTTATGTGGAGATAGATTTAAAACTCTATCTGATTCAGCAACAAGCCAAACATCATCTTGATCCCATTCAAATGATCCACCAAAAATACCCTGTGTATGAGTTGAGTGTATTAATAGATGATATTTACCATCTAAAGTTGCATCTATAGCTTTTATTTTTAAAATATTAGGATCAATTATATTTGTACCAGTATTATCAACAAACCTTAATCTCATACCAGGTTTAAATGATGTTGGATCACTAATTTCAAAAGAAAATACTTTATTTGGAGGAGATGGGGATTCAGCTATACCGTTTACTTCATCTAAATTACTAAACACTGTTGATATTTTAGCTACAATACCGTAAACATCTACGACAACTGGGATGGTTTGATTATTTAAACCCTGTTCAACTATTGTATCAACATAAAGCATTTTTTCACCAGGATTATCGCTTGTCCAGTCTGGTGGGTGAACTGGACCCGCAAAAAAGAAATAAGCTTTATTGTTTTTTTCATCCGCAACACTAGCTACACATCTAGGTAACCTGGGATTAGAAGTAGTTCCAGTATTGTACCAACTAGCTAGATAGGATTCACCTATTAGTTTATTGCCTTTTATATTTTGAATAGCACCAGATTCACCACCGTCTCCGTCAGGATCATCAGTTGTCCTAACTTGGATATTCATAGCATCTCTATATTGACCATTGGGAACAAGTCTCTCGTCTAGATCCATGTTCATTTTCCCAGCTGTAAAGGTGTGTTTAATTTCTGGCATAATATTATTTTATTGGTTTACTCATTCCTTTTAAAACCTGAGTAAATTCTTCCATTTTAATATTAGATAATCTAATTTTTGCTTTTCTAGTTTCAGCAAACTTTTCCTTTTTAAATCGCTGCACAACATGCTCTGGCATATTTGATCTTGTAGATAATACACCATACGCTATCCACTTGTATACTGCTTCTTCACAAAACTTATGAACGATCATTTCTTCATCAGTGCCTAATCCATCACTAATATATTTCAATATAATAGTTTCCCCAGCTAAAGAAGAACTAAAATGTATAAAACCAGTTCTATCATCTAGTATAAACGTACCATTAGATTGAGCAAATTGAGGATCTAATCCATACCTTCTACCTCTATTGTCTATTTCTAAATCAGTTGTGTCATCTGAATAAGCACTTGAAGCAGTATTGTTATTAGTAAAGTTTCCAAGAGCTGTACTAGCGAAAGGATAAGTATCATTATCATCAACAATATTGACATCAAGATTGGTTACGCCTAAGGATCCATACACTTCATACAACCCATCTTCTCCAGTCTTATCATTTCCTACTGTTACATACTTCCCGTGATTAGCTGCAACACTTGTAATTCCTTGGTTGAAATCGAAGCTTCCATCAGTGTACCTGTATTGTCTAACTGGGAATGGATTTGATGATTTTGAAGTTGGATATAAAATCCTTTCAATACCATTGCTGTCTACTCTAACTATTTTCATGTAGTTTACATAGTCTGATGGTAGTGGCATTTTTAAAGAAGGTGGAACCCATATCTCATGAGATTTTATGGAACGAAGTACATCATATGAAAGTTCTTGCACAGCTCTCATAGCATGAAATTGAATATCAGTTCTATTAACTTTTGGTATTATCTTACCTTCTCCAACATAAGCAACCATGAATGCACTTATTATGTTGTCTAAGTTAACAAACCTGTATTCACCATAGTCAACAGTTGATGACTGATGGTTATTATAGTAGTTGTTAGTATTTACATTATTTAATCCCATAGTTAATCATTTTGATCTTGTTTAGTACTCGCTTTGTCAGCCATTGCTATTTGTACTAGTCCTGGATTGTTTATTATTACACCAGATAATGCTAATATTCTAGTAACCAAGTTTTCTTCTTCTGACACGTGTATCTCGAAATTCATACTAGTGTGTAAATTATATAGAGCTTTCTGATTAGCTACTACATAACCCCATCGTGGACTAGTTGGTTTTCTCCAGTAATAAAAACTTAAACTATCGTTAGGTCCAGGTGTTGGATAAAATCTTATTGTATTATTTCCATGTCTAACAAATGTTGGTCTACTTTTAGTAGCTTTTGTTAGTGGATGACTTTCAGCTAGATTATTTTCTTTTTTAGTTAACTCTAGTACTTCAGATTGATAATATACCGTATTAGAGGATATTACTTCAGGTTCGGTAGGATTACCATCTGCATCTGCTGTAGCTGGGTTATAGAAAGTTAAATCTTTAGTCCAATTATAAACTATAGAATCTAATCTATATATAGGAACTTGTAGGTTACTTAAACTTATAACATTAGTTGATGATCCAGTACCGTCTCCAGTTATTATATTGTTATTCAAATCCTTAGCTCGAAATACTTGCATTTTTTCAGACAATATTTCCATATCATCACTATACACACTTTCATTCTTCGGTTTTAAATATGCCATTTTCATATCATGGAAATAATTTTCAAATATTTCCATTTGAGCTTTATCTGCCATTAAGTTGAATTCTTGAGGTGTTATATAACCTCTTTGTTCTTTATTGGCTAAAGCTAAAACCTTTTGATATACCGTATCTATATTAACCATTTATTTATTTTTTGTAAGGAAACATCTTATTCAAAGCCTCTTTCCTTTTATTACATCCACAATCTTTTTTACCAATAGCAGTAGTCGCCATATTAGCAAATGATTTTATACCTGTAAATTTTGTGAATTTTTCTATTGAATCTCCTAAACCTTTTGATTTCATAATAATATAT
>CEUO01013196.1_pt1 | contig 21506 bp, 26 predicted proteins | sample 531391 | NCBI WGS metagenome assembly CEUO01 (sample SAMEA2622799, study PRJEB7988) | marine metagenome | isolation source: saline water (ENVO:00002010), including
TAACGATCAACATCGATGACACCCCAACTGCATGTATTATCATCTCTAATGGGAACTGATCCATAGTAAGCTTCTCCTTGTAAATGTTGTACCCAATGTTCTTTTGTCATTGGAGAAGGTTCAACCCAATGTTTGAATTCTGCTTTACCTTTCGAGTTCTTTTTGCCCGTGGGTTTAGAAACACCAAAATATGTGGATGAGCCCTGGAAGAGTTCTATAAACTCATCCAGGGTTTTGTCAAGCAAATCCATTTTAGAATGGTGATTTTTCTACTTGTTCCTCTTTACCGTGGTTAACTTTGACAGCACCTTTTTTACAAGTTTCATAAAACTCAAAAGCTGCTTTAATTGTATCTTCGCTCTCCACTTGTCCTATATGCTCAATCTCCCAACCAAACCATGAACCTAAATTATTTTTTTCTAGCACAGTTTTGAGAGTATACATTTGAGTAAAAGGGGCAGGTTTAAAAAATCCTTTACCATCTTTTCTCTTCTGCCTTAAAGACATCATCATTGAGTTCCACTTTTTAGATTTTTTTCTTTGAGTGGATTTCATTGTTATTAAAGCTGTTGAAGATTTCTCCTCATCAACTACCATAACGTAATGTGAAGCCGTTTCCTCAATGTAATTACCATTTTCTAAACGATCTTTTCCATCATCACCTCTTGTTGTTTTACTCATGATATCTGAATCAGCTGTATAAACATTGATTGGAGCAGAACTTCCTTCCTGGCCTCTATCTCTCCATTCAATGTATTCTAATTTATAATAGCAAGGTATAACTGTTATACCTTTTTGACCGTCATAAAGTTCATCTGTGACTGTATTATAAATCATACCTGCTCTAGCATTAGCCATAAATTGACTATCACCTTGTGTGACCTGTGGTGATAACTGACCAAGAACTTTAAGAAATGGTAACGCTAGACTTTTAGAGTCAACATTATCAAATCCAGCATCTGCAAATTGCTCAATATTAGCTACTGGCAAACTTGATTGTGCTTTCTTCGTTACTTCTTTCGATTGTTCGTTTTTTTTCGTTTCCATATGTTTCCTATTATTTGTTTGTTATTTTTGTTTTATTTGCGATGTACACTCCGAACAAGTCAAAAGGTAATTCCTTACCATTTTCTACTTGTTCTCTAACAAAAGCTTTTAAAGTCATTGGCTCTACCTTTTCTTTTTTATTGTAGTTAAAACCATGTTCTTCACAAACTTTTATTAATTCAGAGACTTGATTATCTTGCCCTCGGTTAAAAGATGCTGTGACCGTATTTTTTATAAGGTCCTCAAATCCTTTTGTTCTTAGCCAACCAAAGGCTTCGTCAACACGTGATTCAGGAATTTTTGCTGCATAAAAAGGTTTAACCTCTACAGTTGAACCATCTTTTAATTTTAACAAAGATACACCGGCTTCCTGCATCATCTCTGGAATTACTCTTTCTTCAAGATCTCTAGACTGATTTTTTAATTTTTTTAATCTTTCTTCTACATGTTCAATCTGAGTTTGAAGATCTTTAAGTTGATTACATTTTTCAGAAATAGATTTTACACTTTCCTGATTAATGTCTATTGCTGACATTTGCTCAATATCCATATTAATCCTCCTGTTGGTCTATTAAATTATTCAATTGACCTTTGCAAGAAAAAAAAATAAATTGTTTTTGGATGTGGAAATACCCGTATAAAACTAAACCCTATGAACATCAAAGAAATGCTTTAAACGAATCAGCAAATAAAAATAAATGGGCCTACTTTATGGAAATGGGTACCGGTAAAACAAAAGTTACAATTGATAATATTGGTTTTTTATATTTAAAAAAACAAATACAAAGTGTTTTAGTAATTGCACCAAAATCTGTTTACACAGTTTGGCAAAATGAAATTGAGATTCATTTACCTGATGAGATAAAATATAAAATTTATAAATGGAATATAGATAAACCTAAAGATTATGACAAGTTAAATAAATATGATTACCTTAGAATCTTTCTAATGAACGTTGAAGCTTTATCAACAAAAAGAGGTTTTGATGGTGCTTGTGATTATTTGTTAAAAAATAAACTTAACTTTGTAGTATTGGATGAATCCACAACCATAAAAAATAAATCAGCGAAACGTACAAAGAACATTTTAAAACTAAGAGGATTATCGCGGGTAAGGCGTATACTAACAGGATCCCCAATAACAAAATCTCCATTAGACGTGTATACACAATGTCAATTTCTAGATCAAGATTTATTAGGTTTTTCTAGTTATCTAGCTTTTAGAAATAGATATGCTGAAATGACTGATATACCAGTTGGATCTGGCAGATATATATCAGTACCAAAATATTACAAAAGATTACAAGAATTAGAACAAAAATTAAAATTTTTTTCAACAAGAATTAGAAAAGATCAATGCTTAGATTTAAAACCTAAAGTCCGTCAAAAGCGATATATAGAGCTAGAAGGAGAAGCAAAAAAAATTTATGAAAAATTAAGAACTACTGCATTAGCTATAGTTGAAGATAGCACTATTTCTTTTTCAAATAAATTAACTGAAATAATTAAATTACATCAAGTTTGTAATGGTTTTACAAAAGATGATGATGGCTTAGTTTTGGGATTGCATGAACAAAAATTAAATGTTTTAAATGAAATACTTGATGAAACTGATGGCAAAGTAATAATTTTTGCTAACTATATATACAATATCGAACAAATTGTTGCATTTTTGCAACACAAATATGGTAAAAATACAACAGTTAGTATTTACGGTGCTGTTAACGTTAAGGATAGGCAAGAAGCCGTAAAAAAAATTCAAGAAGATCCTGAAACAAAATTTATCGTAATAAATCCTACAACTGGTGGTTTTGGTTTAACCTTAACAGCAGTAAACACTGTTATTTATTTTTCTAATAATTATAATTTAGAAGTGCGAATGCAGTCAGAAGATAGGGCTCATAGAATGGGCCAAAAAGGAACTGTTGTTTATATTGATATTGTAGCCAAAAACACATTAGATGAGGCTATCATGAAGTCACTTATTAACAAAGGTAAGGTAGCTGCTAAAACCCTTGGAGAAGAAGATCTTAAATCATGGTTGTTGTAAGTTATTATAACTTTCTAACCTATTAAGGAATTTATCTGCATATTCCTTCAAATCAGGCTCTGAGAGCTTAAATTCTTGATATTGGAGGTCACGGCTACACATTGCTATTATACCCTGCTCTATGGGCCCGTAATTGGCTGTATGGGCTAAATAATAGGCACCTAGCTGAAGTTTATAGTCTTCAACCCATTCCTCCCTTTTTGGCTTATTTGTTTGTTTCCAGTCTATTATACTAGGTTTACCGTAGGCAATTGCAGTTAAATCACAAGTTCCTGCAAATTTGTTTTGATATTCAAGACTTATTTCATTACCCCATACTTCATCTATTTTAATATTATCCAATATTGTTTTAGCCATCATTCTTGGTTTTGTGCCTTCCTCCATAGCATTAAAATACCCTTGTCCATTTAAAGCATATTCTAAAACCTGGTGCATTTCAGTTCCTATAGTAGACGCTTGTTTCATAATTTTATCAGCCTCAGCATCTCCTATTTTTCTACGCCAATTATCTAAAAATCTTTTATCTTTTGTTGCTGACAAAATAGTTGTTACACTTGGAACTTTAATATTATCTACTAAATATTTCCTGCCGGTTGTGTCTGAAAATCTATTGTAATGTTTATAAGGATACTTCTTAATTAATTTCATTGTGTAATTAATACAATTATGATCGATGCCATACCTGTAATTAATACACCTGCAGATGTCAACATTATTTTTTCTATTCTGCTAACAGCTTTTTCTAAGTTGTTTATTTTATCATGCGTTTGTTTTTGCATTATTCTGCACAATTTTTCATGTGCTTCAATTTTATTTAAAGCTTCTTTAGACATTAGGAGTTTCCCTTCGTCTTGCTGCCGCTATTGTAGTTGCATCATCAGGAAATAAGTCTGAAATTTGTTGTGAGGTTACCTGTCCTGTATTTGCTGCTGTTGAAGGTATAGGACTTTGAAACTGTAAGTTACCAACTATATTTGTATCAGATTCTGCTGCATCTCTTTCAATTTCTTCTGCCTCAACAATTTTATTATTTTCAATAGATCTATTAATCATTCCAACAAGATTATTGTCTTCTTGAATATCACCAGACGATTTACTAAAATCATTTGCAAACATAACCTCTTCAACAGTCGCTGGAAGATTATCTTTAAATATTGGTTCAGGAATGCTCATAGGTAGTTCACTTAATTGTTCAATTATTTCTGCTTCATTTATAGTTTTAGGATCAACTTTTGGTATATCTTTATCCTCTTCAGCTAAATAATTTATTAATCTCGCTAAAGCGTCTCTTTTTCTAGTCAATCCTAGTTTAAGTGCAGACTCAGATACTGCCTTTGTTTTTCCTAGAATGCCGTTAGTTTTCATAGCATCAATAATTGTATTTATGCTTCTACCTGAATAATAATCTCTACCAGGTAAAAAAGTAGCTTTAGGTGTACCCGTGCCTAATTTTTCACCCCGTAATAATTTAATTGTTTCCTCTGGCAGTAAAGCATCATTCATCGCTCTTAAAGCAACAGGGTCAGATAAAATTTGACCAGCCCTTCTTGTTAATAATAAAAATGCAGCCGCGCCTACTAAACCTGCACCACCAAACATTAAACCCATACCTCCTAATATACTACCCCCTAAAGTAAGTCTTCTAGCTAAAAACTGTGAAGGGTCAGCAATTTTAGTATCTCCTATTGCTTTCATATAAGATGCAAAATTATAAAACTCTTCAGCACCTTTATTACCGAGCATATATTGTAGTTTTCTTCGACCTCCTTCGTCAAAAGAATTTCTAATACCAAAAGATTTCATAAACTCATCTGCACTAAAATCTGCAAATTCATCACCACCAAATTTTAATTCTGTAGTGTTAAATATACCGTTATTTTTTTTAACTGATTCAATACTAAAATCTGGTAAGTTTCTTTTTTGGTCTCTTGTTAATACCTTAAGTGTATCTGTTAAATATGTAGCTCCAGCTTGTACAGACGCATCTTCGTCTACAAAGTTTAAGACTGATCTTGCACCTGCATCTGATGGACTGCTAAATGCTCTTAAAAATTTATTAAAAGAATATTTAGCTGTTACAGCTTTAAATAAATCTTTACCACCTTGTGTGGCTTTTACACCTATCTCTGAAGAACCCTCTGCTCCTATTAATTTTTTAAACTGTACGAGTGCATCAACAGAATCATTTTCAAATACTTCTCTACCTATCTCTTGAAATAATTGATCTCTATACTTTGAACCTGCTCCCTGAAAACCCTCTAGACTTTTAGCAGTGAATGAATTTCTATCAAATTGTCTTAACCTTTTTACCACTGGTGATAGTTGATAAAAACCTTGCACATCTGCAAATATTTTATTTGCTAACATCAATTGTTTTTTTAAATCTGCAGCAGCTTTCATATTTTGTTGTATAAATTGATCAGCTAAACCTTTGCCGCTAGTTTCAGTAATTGTATCGTAAGTTGCCTTTATACCTTCATCTTGTAAAAATTTACTTGGGTTTGCAATATCCTCACCAAACTTTGCAAAATCAGTCTCCATAGCCTCTCTCATAATAAACATATTATTTTTTAAAGTTTGATATCTACTACCTTCAATCGCATTATTTAACATTGTCATAACACCTTTAAACTGCTTAGGAGTAATTAAACCATCTTCAATCCCAACCATAGCTTTCATAAATAAATTTATTGGATCACCTTGCATTGTTAATAATTTTTCAATGTCAAATGCTTTTAAATCACCAACGTCCTCAATATATCTTGCAAACTCAGGAAACTGTTCTGCGTTTTCTTGCAAAAATTCTTTTGCAGCATTTTGTGTTTTTTCTAATTTAATTATTCTTGGATTACCAGAAACTGCAGCTAAATTATCGAATGTTTTGTAAGCACTGTTATAAAGGTCAACATTTTGTACAAATATTTTTTCTGCTTGTTTTCGAATAGAGGCATTAATCGCACTAACTTTTAATAATGGTGCGTAAGCTTGTATATCAGCAAGATATCTTTTACCACCTGCAATTTCTGCTTCTGATTTTGCTACTTTCCCTATTGGAGCAACTAGAGGGACAACTCCTAAAAATCTAAAAAAATTTCTTCCCAGTCCTGAAAATGTTCCTTGACCTTCTTTTAAAGCTGATAGCATTGGTAAAGGTAAACCTTTGTCCCTAGCAAACGTTGCTAATTCTTTTTGTTTAGGACCCACTGTTCCAAAAGCATTTTTAAGAAGTCTACCAAAAGGACCAAATACAAAGGGTGTAAGTAATGAGGCACCTGCGTTAAACATTAAAGCGTTTTTCATAGCCACTGCCGTATTAGTTAATTGATCTCTTTCAACCTCTCCTTCTGGTATTTCTGATAAATCATCTGCTAACGCAGAGGCGATTTCAACACCTGCTTGTTCATTTAAAACATCGTAAGTTAATGCTCCAACACCAGCTCCAATTGTACCACCAAGAATAGATTGTACTTCTGTTTGTAATAAAGGTCCTCTATAAGCTCTTGATAATGGATCAATTAATTTTCCAATGCCTCTAATTGCACCTCCAAATAATTTAAACCTACCTGGTAATCTATCAGCAATCTTTACTGCTTGTTGCGCTAAAAATCCTGGACCCTTACCAAGTAATTGTCCAGCTTTAGCAGCTCGAAAAATTTTTTTTCTATTATAAGCATAAGGAAATATTCCACCACCTATGTCACCCACAAGTTCATAAGTTGGTTGGCCTACGCCTGTGGTTCTTAATGGATCTTGTAAAAACTCTTTTTTTCTTGCTGCTTTTCTTCTTGCAGCACCACGTAACTCACTGAGCTCTCCTGTTGTTGGACCTTTTAATTTTTTTTGTTTTATAAGCTCATCGATAATAATTTTTTGCTCATTAGTTAATTTATCTGTATTAAGAGTTTTATTATCTAATGCTTCTTGTAATTTTTTTAATGTGCTCATAATTAATCCAATTCAAATAATTCTGGTGGAAATATTCTTAAAAAATCTTCTTCAGTTAAATCTTTTATTTGATCTTTAAAATCTTGTAATCTTTTATCTTGAAGATCCCCCATAGTGTTTAAAGTATCAGATGTTGATAAGCCATATGCTCTTCTTTCATTCAATAAATATTGTGAAGAACCACCAGCTCTTTCGTATAATCTTTCTTGTTGTTTTATATCATCAAGAATAGTTTCAGCTGTTGCAGTTAAAGAAGCTATTACATTTTTTTCACCTCTTAATAACGGAAAGACTTTTACAAGGTTTTTAGCCATCTCGATATCTTTTTGAGTTAACCTGTCTTTTGATTTTAAAGAGTTTGCAAGTTTGTAAACAAGAACTGTTTCGTTAATTGCTAATCTTTCATAATCTAAACTTGAACCACCTTTTAATCTGTCTTCGGCATTATTTAAAGCATTTTTATAATTTTTTTCGAACGTTCCTACTTGCTTATTTAAATAATTTTTAGCTTCTTGTTTTGTTTCAAATACGCCACCATTTACTAATAACATTGCAGTTTTTTCTCGTTCAAGTTCGAACATGGTTTTTCCAGATTTTTTTAATTCTGCCTTAGTATCACCTGATGGTTTAGCAAAAGAAAATACATCTCCTAATGCTTCAGTTAGACGACCTCCATATAATCCTATAGCACCTGTAACACCGACACGAGCTTTTGCATCATCAGCCGTAGCAATAGCCAAACTTCTGTTGATTAAGTTAAGTGCACCATATTTTCCTGCTAAATCTCCAGCTATCTCTAACGTTTCTTTGTTTTGATCTTTATTTGCAATAAAGTTAAAAGAAGGATCAACTGTAACATAAATATTTGTCCCTCTTGAGTCTACTTCTCCTGTGGCTCTTTGTTTGGTGCCATCTTTCAAAATTCTTCCAGGCACGTTAATAATTCTACCAACCTCATTTTGAATTTGTATTACTCCAACTTCTTCTGTATCAGGCATTACAAATGCATCGTTTTGAGCCTTTAAAAAATCAGATTGAAATTCTAATGCTCTACCTAATAGGTTTTGATCTAATTCGTTTTCTTTCATTTTTACCATAACCATATTGTTGACAGCAGGTCCTAGGGCTTTACCAAACACCTCTAAGGCTCCTGATAAACCACGTCTGTTAGTAGTGCCAGTAAGTAAACCAGACGCTAAATTAGATAAAAATATAAGTTGAGTTTGTGATGCTCTACCTTTTCTCATTTCTGCAGCCATAGCCTTCGCCTCTTTTATAGCTGCCATGTAGGGAGACTCAACTACTAACGCATCTTTATTTGCTTGATCTTGAGCATTGTCTGCCTCTTCTTTTTTAACTTCTTTTTTTGTGAAACCAAATCTATCTTTTTGTTGTTTTTTTTCTTCACCGATTGGTGGAGTTTGTAAATCTCCCTCATCAAATTGTTGTTGATTATTGATAGCATTTTCAGAAATTTTTGCTGTATCAATTAATTCACTGTCACCTATCTTAGTTGTATTTTGAGGCTGTGTAGCAACATCAACTTCATCCTTTGATTGCATTCTAGACTCAACTTGTTTTCTTCTTAATCTAGATCTATTTTCAGGTAATAGATTTTCTTTACCAGCATCAATTAATTTTTGTCTATTTGCACTAATTTGTTCTTGTACTATTTTAGCTCTTTCTGGATTTCTTTTTCTTCCGACTATTTTTGTACTGTCTATTGGTTGAAATAAACCTAAAGGATCTCCAAGATTAAAAACAGCTTTACTTGTAGTTCCTAATTTTTTACCACTGACATAATCCTGTGCGCCCATTAATAAGTCTGCAGCACCTAACGTTAATCCAGCCGCTCTGCCTATTGGAGTAAGCCCACCTATAGTAGCTAAACCAAAGTCCACTACACTTTTTGCTGTGCCTTCTGGCATACCGAGTTTGCTAGTTACTGCACCTATGGGTTTGATTAGTCCCTCTATACCTAAAAGTCTAGCTGTGCCTATTCCGGGTGTTTTTCCTAAAGGTTGAGTTGTAAAAAATTGTCCAGGTTGTGTAGCAAAACCCCTTATATCTCCCATAGTTCTTTGTAGAAAAGGTCTTATATTTCTTCCATAAAAACCTTGAGTATTAATAGCAGGTGGTCGAAATCTCATATTTCTTATATCTTGTGTTGGTGCACCAACCATTCTACCTGATTGTGCATGTATTGGTTTAATGTACCCTTTTTTCAATGCTACCTTTCGAAACATAGGTCTGTTTAAAACTTTATTTACGGACATGTTTCCTCCTAACTTTTAGCACCTTGGAATGCAGCAAAAGCTCCTATACCTGTTCCAACTGCTTGAGCTAAAGGGCTTGTCGAAGGAGCGGTTCCCATAGTAATTCCCGATTGTGTTTTTGGTCCTTGAGCATATAAGTTTGCTAAAAACTCTGCTCTTTGGAAAGGTTCAAACTGTTGTTGTAAAGTTGAAGCTCTTTGTGCATCTAAAGCTTGTTGTGCTAATTGTCTTTGTATTCCACCTGCGCCAAACAACTGATTAATATCAGCTTGTGCCATTTGTTGTTGTCCAGCTCCTACGTTTGCGAGTTGTTGACCTCCAGCTAATTGTGTTCTTTGTTGATTTTGTGCTGCTTGTAAAGCTTGTGTGAAACCCATTTGATTAGATCTGCCTATAGCTTCTAAAGTTCTTTTTTGTAATTCTGCTTGTTGAACACCTTCTCTTCCACCGCCAAAAGCTCCTGATCTTATAGCTTGTGCTGCAATCTGATCTTGCATACCTTGTGACTGTCTTAAAATTTCTTGATTAACTGCATCTTGAAAGGGATTGAAGAATTGACTTATTTGTGCTGCTCCAATAGGTGCAACACCTGCTTCTAATGCAGCTATACCTTTGTTTACTGTATCTGCACCAACACCAGTTGCTGCCGCTTGTGCTAACCCTTGTTGCTCTAACGCTGTTAAAGGAGCAACTTGCACATCAGGTAAATCTATTGGACGCTGGGCAACTTGCCTAGCAATATCCATCAACTCAATTTTTCTTTCTTCTATACCTGGTGCCTCTCTAACAAATTGTGTTTGAGTAGCGGGTGTTGCAGGTTGTTTTGAACCACCAAATCCTAAAAAACTCATATTATATCCATTTCTCTAGTTGCACATGTTTTTTTTGCCATCCCCATTTTTTGGAAACTTTTTCCCAACCAGGTCTAGCCATTATACTCATTCTTTTGCACTCATTATGTTTTGCAAAATTTGTTATTTCACTTACTAAATTGTCCTCCCATAATTCTCTTCTCTTACCAGTGCAAATTAATATTTCATATTGATTAAAGTTTGGCAGCATTGCTATCCTTCCAATACAAACACCAAAAACTTTGTTTTCTTCTGATTCATCTGAGCCAAACATAACCCAACATTGCATTTCATCTTTTTTTAATTCTTTAAACATCCATTCAGGATCAGCATACTTACCAGAAAAAGCTAATGCCTCAGCTATCATAAACTCCATTAGAGGCCAAAATCTATCAATATCTTTTGGCTCTATGGGTAGAATGCTTACATATGGTTTAATTTTTTTTGCTGTTGCCATCGTGTTCCTTCAATAAATCAAATACTCTTTTGTATCTTTTTTGTTGTTCATAGAAGTACGCGGCACCTTTTTCTCTCATATCTTTAAAGCTGTTTGGATTTGCTCCAGCTATGATACCCGCGCCTAATACTCCATCTGCTCTTGTCACAAATTCACCATCTGCTAATTGAGCTAACATTGTATCTTCATCTTTATCACCTGCTCCTGACCCATCTTCAACATATCCTGTTGCTCTAACATAATTGTTAGAATCATTTTCGTCATGAGAAACTTTTGATGGAAGATAGTTTACACCACCTTCATTAAATTTTTTAACTTCTGCTAATCCACCTGTTTTTAATCCACCTACTCTAGTTCTCTCTACAGCATATGGACCCATTCTAGCCACTCCAAAATTAGCCGGATCTTGTTCAGGAATATAAACAGGTGCATATTGTTTTTCTGAACCTGTTTCTGGATCTATATAAGTAAAACCTGGTCTTTGTTTAGCAAAATCTCCGTAAGCTAAATTGTAAGTTGGTTGATAAACATCAGCGGGTGCTTGATCAAAAGCACCTAATAAAAAAGGTAAGCCACCTGCTAAAGCAGAAACTTTTAATGGATCAAATTTTTCATAGTCAGAACTTTTACTTCTAAGTAATTTATCAACAAGTGAAGGGCCTAATTCTTTTTGACGTTGAGCTATCTCAGCAGCTGCAGAAACAGTGCCAATATCATCTCCTGGTAATGGATTTATTGGTTTCGGTCCTGTTCCTGGAACCATTGATCCTAATTGATAACCAGTGTAAGCTCCTAGTGCACCTCTAGCTAATGCACCTATACCTGTAGCACCTTGTTTTTGTGCATCACGATAGCCTCTATAACCACCAAATGCTGCTAGTGCTGCTGGTAACAAAGATACTAAATTCATACTTGTAAAATTCTCCTTTTAAGATCTTAAATGTAAAATATTACCATTTTACTTAGGTAAGATCAACTCATCACGAAACATGCCTTGATACTGATGCTCTCCAACGTGGACAATAGAATCATTAATATATGCATAGCATTTACCTCCAAGATCTCGCCATAGCTTACAAAAAGCAAAATCTTCACCTAAAAAGGTCTTTTCATCAGGGTCATGTAATGTGTCAAAAAAATTCCACATATTAGGTTTGTTAACATACTCGCCATTAATTATTGTTTTTTGAACTATTTTCTTTTCTGGATAAGCTTTAATCATTTTTTCAATCACAGATCTTTTAATTAACATACATCCTGTAGGAGAATCTGTAACTTCCATTACACCTTTATTAACTAATATGTCTTTATCATTAGGCACTTTCATTGGATAACTATGTAAAGCCCTTCTAATATCATCAGCTGATTTAATTTTTCCCTCTTGCATTTTTGTAAAAGCTTTGTCCCACATTAAGTGTTTAAGAGGATAGGGAACAGATATTATATCTTTATCTGCATTTAACATAGTAAAGAAAGATTTAGATTGAAAGTAAATATCTGAGTCTACAAAAAATAAATGTGTAGCGTCAGATTCTAGAAAACCTGCAACACATAAATTTCTTCCTTGAGTTACTAATGATGATTTTATAAGATGGAAAGATACTCCAATCTTTTTTTTAAAACAAGCTTGTTGTAATTCAATTAAAGCTTGAGTGTAATGTATGGATACTTCGCTGTGTACTGGTGTACCCAAAAAAATTTTGTGTGGAGATTTATCCTTAGGTGTTCCGGTGTCGGGTTTCCATAATGGTTTTTTCGCTGACACATAATCAGATTGAGGGTCAATTTTAATATCTTGTAAAGTTTGATAAGTGTCTTGATTAATATATTTATCGCTTGACACTTAGAGCTCCTTTTAAAAAATTAGTCCACTCTACACCTTTTTTCTCCCAACTATAAAATCTTTTATAAAACTTTTGTTGCTCATCTAAATGATCTTGTATGACCTTTGTATGTAAGTATCCTGATGCCACATCAATAGCTTGTGCTGTTGCAGAGGCTAACATATTTAGATCTTTTGTGTAATTAACATAAATAGGCCACTCAGAACAAGTTTCTGGCAGTGCACCAAAATTTGAAGTAATCACATGTAAACCAGCAGACAGTGCTTCTAATGCAGATGCGCAAAATGTTTCTTCAAATATAGATGGATACACAAATAAATCGTAATCAGTAATATGTTCTAAAATATATTCATGAGGTTTGTAACCTATGTAGTTAACATTAGGTAATGAACTAGCTTGTTCATATAATTCTTTAAAGTCAGGCCCAGTTTTTTGTTCAAACTCACTTCCATATATTTTACAAGAACTATAGACATCTAACGAAACGTTTGGGTTTTTTATCATCTGCATAGCTAACAACAATACATTTAAACCTCTCCAAGGTGTGCAGTGATGTAATATTTTTATTGGGCTACCTTTGATGTATTTTTTTCTCTCAGGAAAATGGTTACAACCATTTTTTATTACAACTGATTTATTCTCTGGTATCTTAAAAAAATATCTAAATTTTTCATAATTCCAATGAGAGTTAAAAACATACCAATCATACTCATCATGTCGTCCTTGATTTTTAAAAAATGCTTGAAGATTAGGCTGATCGTAAGAATTTTTTTGCCATAATATATTTATTTTATTTGGATCTAATGGGACTTTGCCAGGTATGGATGTGCAGATTTGAAATTTATTTAATAAATCTTTTGCAACATATTTTTCTAACAACTCATGTTGTAATTCTGTTGCACCTCTAGGTTTCATTTATTTTTTTGTTTTAGCACCTATGATTCCTGCTCTAGTCACAGTTATTTCTAAATCTTGTCTAAAATCTTCGTTAGTAGTATCAGTGTTTGGGTCAGCAACATCTGCATCAAACTCAGCTTTATCAGCATAAATCTTACCAGTCCTTTTATGTTTGATTATTTCTTTTGCTACCGCTGGTATTTTTGGTAAATCATTCATAATTATCTTCCTTGACGATTGTATTTCTTATACGATCTTTTTTCAGATTTGGAAAGTCTTTTTTTGTGTCGTCTTGGGCGTTTACGTGGTTTAGGTCTAGGTACAAAATTAATAAATTTTCTTTTAGCCATTAACCGTTTTCCTGAGATCTATCAATCTGTGCATAACTTATTATGCCCTGTAATTCTCCTGCTGTTCCCGCTGTCATTTTTAAAATATCACTTTCTTCTAAAATAAGAGTGGAGGTTATAATATCTTTTGTTGTAGCTGCTGGTATAGGGTTACCACTTATTCTAAATGTTGCTGTTGCAGAGGTATCTGTAACTTGCACTGATAAATTTACTGGACTACCTGAAGTATTATCTATTTGTATTTGTTTAATTAATAATCTAGCATTGTTAGGTGCTGTTAACACTGAAGTTGTGCCTGTAGTTGATAAATCTATACCCGCATTTTTATATTGTATTGTCATAATAAAAACCAATTAAAAGTATCTTGTTCATTTTTTAATTCTTGTTGGTAAGAGGTATTTAACTTATCTTGCATAGTACGTAAAGATTGATTTATCTGTCTTTGGTTTTCTTGTGTATATTCACTTGATGGTTCAGGTATGACTATATCAACTCTTGCCATTATCTATATTGACCCCCTGCACCATAAGATTCTCTAGCTGACTCTTGTGAACCTGTACCTGCACTACCACCGCCACGTCCATCTCCCTCATATTGTGCTGATCTTCTTATATCTTGTCTTGTCTGTCCCCCAAATTCTCCTCTATCTACTCTTTCTTGTAGGTTTCTATTTAATTCTTTATTTATAGCTTTTTGATTTTTGTACGCCACAAATTTATTTCTAATACCAGTGCTTAATGCTCCTATGCCTAAACCTATAGGTCCTAAAGCAGCAATACCAAATGGGTTAGAATATAAAGCATTCATACCTAAAACAGTTCCTAAAGCAGGTAATCCAACTTTCCTACCTACAGTTTCAAAAACTTTTTGTTGTGCAATATTTTTTAACACTTGTGATGGTGATGGAAATTGCATTTCTGTATTTTGGTCAGTCATATTATTTTCACCATCTGGTAAAAGTATCGGTAAACCTATTTGTTGATTCATTTCCATTATCCCCTCATTCCATCAGGTTGAACATCCGCTCTGAAAGTTCCGTATCGCCAACTTTGATCTGTTGAAGTATTCTCTACTTTTAAACTTGCAAATCTTGATCTTGCTCTGGTATCAACTTTGTTAGTAGATGAATTAATTGTAAATGGACCTAAAGGTGATGAAACAGATGTGTCAGTTGGAAAATCTTTTAAATTAATAGTTATCTGTGCGTTACCAGTTATCAACTTAAAATCAGGAACAAATCTTCTCATACTCATAAAAAACTGACCATCGCCCTCAATTGATAAATCAAAATCACCAGATTGAATAAAGGCAGGGATTGCTGTTTTAGCTCCTGCAGAATCTACTTGGTTAGTTCCTACTTCATGTTCATAATACGTGGTTGCTCCGTTAACATTAGTTACACCTTGTATGATCGGAAAAGATGGCACCCCTGTAGAAATAAATTCAGTACCGTAGGGGTTATCGTAGAGATTTGCATCAGCGTAAGTTGTTCTCGCTAAAGATCCTGTTGTCCAAGTATTACTTTGGTAATTGTAAGTCACACATCTATCAATAAAATCACTACCACTTTTTGGATAAAACCAAGTAATTTCTTCATATAAAGTGTAAAGACCTGCATAAACTGATTCTCCGTTTAGATAATTTATTCCTAAATTATCCCCTTTGGTAGTAAAAACAAAATCCTCAACTAAACAAGGTAGAGCTTTTACAGTGCCATCATAAACAAAAAAACCACCGGCTTCGCCCATCCAATAAACTGCACCGTTTACATATTTTATTGAGTGTTGTCCTATGGCTCCACAATTCGAACCAACTTGCCTAATAGAAAATGTAAAAGGTGGACCTACAAATTGCATTACATATGCAGAGGTATCAGTTAAAATAAAAGTGTAATCTTTACCTTTTACTGCTCCTACTATTTTAGTGCCTGAGTCCAACCTAAAAGAACCTGCAGTATTTACTGAGGTTGGTGTGTAATCATTGATATTTTCTTGATCTGAAAATCTTATAAACATTTTATCTTGCGTTCCTACAGTTCCAATTGTGGTTTCAGTGCCAAGCATAATTAAATGTCTATCTCTATCTGATACTAATGACATTACAGATGCAGTAGGCGCATTTGAAATAATAGCTGCTCTGGTAGTTAAGGCATTAGGATTAGAGTTTATAGGATTCCAAGAAAAAGATCTGCCATTTTTAACAGTAGCAATTAATTGTTCACCAAAATTGTCTAAAGACCAAGATGCAGGATCTATAGTAAGAGTTTGTGATAAAGATGCTTCTCCCCAAGCAGTGTAATATTCAACACTTGCTCCACTAGAATGTGCTGATCTAGTTCCCGCAGCTGCTCTAGTAATGCCTGTTAAATCGTTAGATGATATGCCTGTATAAGAAATAAATTCTGCACCTACTAAAATTGTTCCTGATGTAGGAAAACCAGTAGTGTCAGCTAAAGTGATAGAGGTTCCTGAACCACCTGTTCCTGCTGTATCATCATTTAAAGAACCATTTAAGGTGCTAAAAACTTGTTGGCCTCCACCCCAAAGTCCAGTGCCCCAACCAAAGCCATAAGTAAAACCTAATGACCCTGGTTTTACATAAGGATTTACCACTGCTGATCCACTCGCACTAACACTCGTTCCTGCTGCACTAGCCATTGTAATTGTAAATGTGTCTTGTGTAGGAACAGTAATTACTTGAAAGGTATTAGTAGTAAAATCTGCAGCTGAGTACCCTGCTCCAGTAGGTGGGGTTACAGAAGTAAATGTAAATAAATCTCCAGGTTCTAAAGTGTGCGCTGCTTTGTTTACAGTCACAGTAGCATTTGTGTTAACAGTTGTAAAAGTGCACCCTGTTAAAGCAGTATCCAAAGGTGTTATATCATAAAAAGAACCTTCGTAATAAACTACTAAAACTTTATTAGTCCCTAAAGCAGCGTATCTTCTTCCGTCTAAATCTGCCCAAATAAATTGTTCCCTAGTAGCACCAGGTATTGTGTCTGCTAAGATTTGTTGCCAACCTCCAATCTTTTCAGGCAAACCATATCTAAATCTTACAAAATCACCATCTATCCATTGACCTTCTGCTCCAACTGCAGTTGCTTGTTTATTAAATCCTGGTCTTATTTGTACATTTGTTAATGGCATATGGGTATTATACCCTATAAATAATGCTATTTAAACCATCCTATGAGGGTATATCTTTCTCCTTTTATTTTTCTAACTTGATGTTTAAAACCAGTAATTCCATTATTAAATAAAATTAATCTACCTATTTTAGGTTTTAAAACCAAATCGTCCACAACTGTTTCGCCTCCAGAAAAGTCTTCATTTAAAAATATGACAAAAGCAAATTTGTCGTTAGTATCATAGTGTGGTTTTTGTTCTGTTCCACTTGGCCACCTATTAATCTCCATATTGTCTACGTTCATAGGAGTAAAATTATATACTTTATATAGAGATGCTATCTTAAATAATATTTGATCATCTTTATATGTTAATAAGTATCTCCCGTCTGAGTCAAGTTTTTGAACTTTGTCAGAAGACTCCATAATCTCTATAAAATTATTGCATTCAATATTATTTAAAAAATTATCGTGTCTGATTATTATCATTTTATTTTGGCAATAATCGTGTATATAATAGTTTGTAAAATAATGAAATAGTAGAAATGCCGAAAATAGTAGATAATTATTTACCTGCTCAAGATTATTTAATGATACGAAGAGTTATGGAGTCTAAAAATTTTGCATGGTTTTATTTTAATGGAAAAATTAAACCCACCAATAAATTATTTGATTATCAGTTTGTGCACATATTTTATAAAGAAAACCAAGTAAATTCAGAGCATTTTCATATATTAACTCCATTTATGAATAAATTAAAACCAAAATCGTTAATAAGAATTAAAGCAAATTTAAATCCTATTACAAAAGAATTGATTGAGTTTGAAAGCCATGCTGATCAAGATTTTAAATCAAAGGCTGCAATATTTTATTTAAATAATAATAATGGTTATACCATGATAGGAGATACTAAAATAAATAGTGTAGGTAACAGAATGGTTTTTTTTGATGCTGATCAAGAACATTATGGAACTAATTCAACAGATTGTAATAATAGAATGTTAATTAATTTTAACTATTTTTAAATGATTAAAATAATAGATAATTTTTTTGATAATGATATGTTGGAAAAAATAAAATATCATGTAGCTACTCAATTAACATATACCCCTAGGTATTTTGAAGATACTAAAGAAAAAATTCCAGAAAATTATTATGGGGATCGTTATGAGTTGCGTAATGATACAAACTTACTAAACACTTTTATAGAAAACGCAGAAAAAAAATTTAAAATTAAAATAAAAAGACTTAGCAAATTTAGTGGTGTAGACATGAGAAATTTAGATGTACTAAAACCTCACACTGACGAAACAGTAGCTAAAATAAATATATTAATTATGATAAAAGGTAATACAGCTGTTACTAATGGCACAGTGTTTTATACAGACAATAATTTAGATATGCACATAGGTTTTAAAGAAAACAGAGCTTTGATGTTCCCATCAAATAAAGTACATAGCCCTCATGCAAGTACGCAACCTGGAATAAGAAGATATACTTCAACTTTATTCATAGAGGATTATGAAACTAGTATCTAATATAGTAGGAAAGATTTGGTGGATACAAAATTTTTTAGATAATGATACTTATAAAGGCATACACAATGCAATTATAAGAGAACGAAAAAAAATAAATTTACATGATGCAAATAAAATATGGGATAAAAATTTAACAAATAATCTTAGCTCTCCTAAAAGAGTAGAGGTATCGAACTATCCTCCTTTTGAAAAATTAAAAACTTTAGTAAAACATAATCCTTTTTTTCAAATAGCTGATCTAAATTTTATGTCCACTACAATTCATTTTATGCAAAAAAACTCAGGAATTAATTGGCATAATGATAATAACTGGAAATATGGAGCTACATACTATATTAATAATAGGTGGAGTGAACATTGGGGAGGAGAATTTATGTTTAAAGAGCAAAATAGTTATAACTATTTTCCTATCGTTGGAAATTCTTTAGTAATAATAAAATCTCCTTTAGCACATAAAGTAAACACAGTATTAACATCTATAGTGCCTAGAATAAGTGTACAAATATTTATGAAATAATGACAGATCATTTAGAAGCAATTATACATCTACCAAATATTTTAAATCCTGAATTTTGTAAAAGAATAAAAACTTTTATAGATAAAAAAGCTAAAAATAATTTAAAAATTGGAGGAGGTTTTATCAACAAAAATGTAAGAAACGTTAGTGGACATCATTTGAAATTAGATACACCAACTAATTTATTTTATTGGAATTATATCAAACAAGAAATAGAAAGACTAATTATTTATTACTCAAGCAAATTTCCTTTAGCAAGGGGACACAAAGTAGATCAGATTGATTTACTTAAATATGGAGTTGGAGGGAAATATTCTCCACATATAGATGATACTAGTTTTAGTACAAGATTGTTAAGTGTTATTTTAAATATTAATGATGATTATGAAGGTGGCGAATTGTGCTTTACTGATCAAAAATATAATGAAGTTAAATCTTTTAAATTAGTAAAAGGTTCAATAGTTTTTTTTCCTAGTAATTTTATGTATCCTCATACTATAAAACCAATAACAAAAGGCCAAAGATATAGCGTGGTTTCATGGCTCAGATAATTAAAAATTTTTTTTCATTAGAGGAATTAAATCTTTTGCAAAAATATTGTTATAATAAACTTGATCAAAACAAAGATTGGAAATTAGATGGTCAATCTTTCTCTCCAGCTTGGTATTTTGATCCTTTAATGATTGCTTTACTAGATTTAAAATTACCTATAGCAGAAGAAAAAAGTAAATTAAAATTGTTCCCAACCTATGCATATTGGAGATATTACGTCTTTGGTGGAACTTTAGCTTCTCACACAGATAGACCCTCTTGTGAAATTTCAATTACTTCTTGTATAAAAAAATATGATAATTGGCCTATATTAGTGGAGGGACAAAAGTTTGAACTCGAGGAGGGAGATGCTGTTTTATATAATGGTTTGTTTGAAAAACACGGAAGACCTGGTACATATAAAGGGGAAGGAATGGCTCAAGTTTTTTTTCATTATGTAAATAAAAATGGTTTATTTAGTCATCACGCATATGATAAAGTTTTAAAAGATACTGAAATGCAGGAAACTGAAAAAGATAAAGAAATAATCGAAAGTATAAAAAATGGAAAAAACAGTAAATATAGATAATTTCATAGGTATATATGATAATTACATTAGTGAAGTAGAGTGTAAGAAAGCTATAAAATTATATGAAGATCAAAATAAATTTAATAATACAATAAATAGAATTGGTTTCGAGAAAGCTTCTATATTACAAAAACAAGATCAACAATTTTTTGCAGCACCGAGAAATATAGACGTTTGGTGGGAGTCGCTGAAATCAATGATGGTAAACTTTGATTTGGCTTTTAATCATTATGTGAAAAACACAGGAGCTGATGATGCATATGGAGTCCCATTTCATTTTACAGATTTAAAAATACAAAAAACATTACCTACTGAAGGTTATCACGTTTGGCACATTGAACACGGTAAAGGATTTGAGAACGAATCCCGTGCATTCGTTTTTTCTATATATTTAAATGATGTAAAAGAGGGAGGAGAAACAGAGTTCTTACATTTCTCTAAAAGAGTGCAACCTAAAACGGGTAGAATAGTAATTTGGCCATCTGGATTTCCTTACCTACATAGAGGAAATTCTCCTTTGTCAGGAGAAAAATATATTTTAACTTCTTGGATGAATTTAAGATGAGTATGAGGTTGGTCTAGCACCTAATCTAGCAATTTTTTCTGCTTCGCTTTCGCCTTCAACATTATCATTATCCCAATCTGCTTGTATTTGAGCTAAGTGTGCTACATCCCATTTATCTACAAACTGTAATCTAAAATCTCCTAGATTAGCTTCATTCCACGTTTTATGCGGTGTTCCATCTCTATGTTCTACGGTGTCGTTGTAGTCAAGATTATCATCTTTATATTGAATAGCCCAGATATTAGACCATTTAGAATCATTCCAAAAAGCATCATCATTTATGATATATCCAATAGAATGACCGTCAGCATTTTTTTTTGTTTGATTAATTATTATTTTGTCATCAAATACTACTGTCCAATCTGAATATGTTGCCATTATCTCTCCTAAGTTTTAATAATATATATCACAGTTAAAAATGGTTGTACAACAGATGATGCGTCTCCAGCAAAGTTAGCACTCATATTGTGTGAATGTCCACTACCAGAACCTGTGCTACCAGTACCAAATGAACTTACAGCAGGTCTGAAAGGTGCATCAAAACCAGAGCCTCCACTAGGAGATGTAGTAAAACTACCTCCTGGTACAGGGTGGTTGTGAGATGCTAATTCAGCTGTTGATAAAGTATGATTGGCTGTAGAACCTGCTACATTACCAGTTGGTGTTACTGTGTTAGCTCCACCAGTAGATGCTAAGGCTTTATTATTAGATTTACCCACTGCAACATTATCAGATAAATTAGGGACATTAAAAGTTGATGCTCCATCTCCAACTCCATATGTCGTTCCTATGATAGTAAATAAGGCTGCATAAGTTGATCTTGAAACTGCCGATCCATCACATTCTAAGAAACCTGACGGCACTGCTGCAGCAGACCATGGCACAATAGTTGCCGTAGGAATACCCTCGATACCTGTAAGGTTTGC
>CEUO01019352.1_pt1 | contig 21497 bp, 30 predicted proteins | sample 531391 | NCBI WGS metagenome assembly CEUO01 (sample SAMEA2622799, study PRJEB7988) | marine metagenome | isolation source: saline water (ENVO:00002010), including
AAAAAATCAAAATCGTCGCGCGGGCCAGTCAGACTTTTTGTGATAGCGAGATAGTGAGATATTGGAATATTTTTGGAGAAAATAAAATTTTCTCATCAAATTTCTCCGATATCTCATCTATATAGTAAAAGTTTTTGCAAAACTGTATAATGAACAAAAAACGGTGTTCCTGCACAGTCGGGCTAGCTACGGTGCAGCATGGTTTACTGGCAAGCAATCCTACTGAGCGTATTGCTGTTCAGCAGTGCATTGGCGCTTGACGCTTGCATGTTCACAAAAGGCTTGATGAGCTATGAAATATACCTTCAAAACTGAGCCATACGAGCACCAGCGTAAAGCCTTGGAGCGCGGCTACAATAAAAAGTTCTTCGCGTATTTCATGGATATGGGCACTGGTAAAAGTAAAGTGCTGCTTGATAACATCGGCATACTGCGTCAGCGTGGCGAGATATCGTGTGCCTGTATCATCGCACCAAAAAGCGTTTATCTGAACTGGTTTCACAATGAGCTTGAGAAGCACCTATCTAGTGACATTCCGCTAGACGTACTGTGCTGGAGCCCTAGCAAAAGCTCACATTTTGAGGGCGCGCGGTTACAGTTTATGAACCCACAGCCTGACATGTTGAAGCTACTGTTTATGAACGTAGAAGCCTTGAGCACAAAGCGTGGCGCTGATTTTTTGTTCAGCGTAGTAAAAGCCTTCCCCGACATGCTGTTGGCTGTTGACGAGAGCACAACAATCAAAAGCCGGACTGCGGCACGCACAAAGGCCCTGACCCGGATTGCAAAGTTTGTAAAATATAAACGCATACTTACGGGGTCGCCTATCACGCAAAGCCCGCTGGATTTGTTTTCGCAGTGTGAGTTTTTGGAACGTGGCTGTTTGCAGCAAGCGAGTTACTGGGGCTTTTTGAACAGATACGCCAAAGTGCAACGACGCACCTTGGGCGCGCACAGCTTTCAACAAGTGATGGGCTACCAAAACCTTGATGAGCTGAACCGCATTATACAACCGTTCAGCTACCGGGTACGCAAAGAGGAGTGCCTTGATTTACCTGATAAGGTGTATGTGCAGCGTGAGGTTGAGTTTACGCCAGAACAAAAAGCAGCATACAACACTATGAAAAAAGCTGCGATGGCGTTCTTGGCAGAGGGCCAGGTAACAGCAAGCACGGTGCTGTCACAAATGCTGCGCATGCAACAGATATGTTCTGGCTACGTTAAAACAGATGAGGGCGTGCTTGTAGAGTTGCCTACCAACAAGATCAAAGCCTTGATGGCTGCTATTGAAGAAACAGATGGCAAGATGATTATCTGGTGTAATTTTACCCATGATTTGAAGCGAGTAGCCGCTGAACTTAAAGCAGTGTATGGAGAAAAAAGTTACCGCTTATTTTATGGTGATACGTCAACAGAAGACCGCACTGATATCGTAAGACAGTTCCAAGACCCGGTAAATCCTCTACGCTTTTTTGTAGGGCAGCCGAGGTCTGGCGGTTATGGCTTGACCCTGACAGAAGCCAAAACGGTGATCTACTACTCCAACGGTTTTGACCTTGAGGTGCGCCTGCAATCAGAGGACAGAGCGCACCGCATCGGCCAAACTAATAAGGTGACATATATTGACATCGTCACTTCGCAAAGCGTAGACAGCAAGATACTGTTTGCCCTACGGCGCAAGCTGAACTTGGCCACAGAGGTGATGGCTGAGGGTTACAAAAAGTGGTTAGTCTGATTGACAAAATACCATTTGCGGCATAACCTCAGCGCCGCAATACTGTAATACGGTAAGCGCACTCGTAGAAAGGAGGCCCCATGCTTACGACAGTTTACTTCACAATTTGGTTACTAGCGTTCGGTTGTTACCTTGTCATAGGCAACATGCCATGACGGTGTACATAACCCAAGAAATGCGTGGCAGAGACATCTCACATGCGTTTCAGTTTGGTGAAGTTGAAACGTTGCTGCCCCCCGACTCACCAGTAACGCAGCAGAATATCAAAACTGTGCAAGAAACCTTGCATGACTTTCTTACAAATCGAGACTACTTGATTCTGGCAGGCGACCCTGTTTGGATTGGCATCGCATGCGCTGTTGTCAGCGATACTACGGGTGGCTTGTTTAGATTATTGCGGTGGGACCGCCTTAGTCAAACCTACCAGCCCGTGTTGGTAGATTTGTGGACGCACCGTGCCTTGTGTGGAGGACAGTAAATGACAGAAGATTCAGTAGACATGTTTGAGCTAGCACATGACGAGTTTCAAATGCAGGATGTGCAGCTTGAAACAGTGAGCAATCTGGCTCAGCGGCAACTAGCCTTGCATGACAAAATAACTGTTGCAGAAGGCAAGCTCAAAAAGTTTAAGGAAGAGCTACGTTCTGTACAGGAAGACTTATTACCTGCCGCGATGCAGGAGATTGGGTTGAGCAGTGTTGAACTACGCGATGGCAGTAAGATATCTATCAAGCCGTACTACGGTGCTTCAATCAACAAAGATAATACGGAAACAGCATACGATTGGCTGAACAAAAACGGGTTTGGCGACCTGATCAAAAACCAAGTCACGGCTAGTTTCAGCCGGGGTGAGGAGAACGATGCTGTTACATTAGCAGACTCGCTTGAGGGCACAGGCCATAGGGTCAGCACTAAAAAGTGGATTGAACCTATGACCTTGAAGGCTTTTGTACGTGAGCAAGTTGAACAGGGTGCAGACCTGCCCCATGACCTGTTCAATGTGTTTATTGGGGAAAAGGCAACTATCTTGAGGAAGGGATAACATGGCCGTTGTAAAGAAGTCCGAAGGTGAGGTCGTCGCGTTTGACGCCAGCGCCTTTGAATCGTTTGCTGGCGAGGGCATGGAAGAAGTCACTGCTGACGACCTTGCCATACCGTTTCTGCGCATACTTGCACAGTTAAGCCCACAAGTGAACAAGCGTGATGGTGCGTATGTTGATGGTGCCGAGGCTGGCATGATTTTCAACACTGTCAGCAACGAAGTGTACGATGGTGAGCAAGGTATATCTGTTGTGCCATGCTACTTCAACCGCCGCTTTATTGAGTGGCAGCCGCGTGCATCTGGTGGCGGCTTCGTAAGTTCACACAGCCCAGACGATGCTATCATAAAAACCACTACAAAAAATGACCGCGGTGAGGACATTTTGCCCAACGGCAATTTGCTTACGAACACTGCGCAGTTTTTTGTAATCATGCCACATGCTGGTGCTTTGCATAAGTGCATCATCACAATGTCTAGCACGCAGCTCAAAAAATCCCGGCGTTGGCTTGCCTTACAGGCCAGCTTCCAAGGCAAGCGTAAGGATGGCACGTTGTTCAATCTGCCTAGCTTCAGCCAAATGTACCGGCTTAAAACTGTTGCTGAGTCAAACGACAAAGGTGACTGGTTTGGGTGGGACATCGCCCATGAACGTCAGCTTGCTGCCGGTGGTGGCCAAGCTGATGAGGCGTTGTTCTTACAGTGCGTTGACTTCAAAAAAGCGTGTGCTGCGGGCGATGTACAAGCTAAAGAAACGGTGGCACCTGCGGGTGATGAAGAAGCACCGTTCTAATGCAGGACATAGCGGAGCAGTTCTTTGAACTGTTCCAAGGTAGCGAGATTGCACATGGCATTTTTGTAATTGGGCAATCTAATGGGCGGGTGAAACAACAAGGCACAACGAGTGCTGTTCGCCTGCCGGCTACCGTGGAACATTGGAAGGAACACTTAGCAGGAGGTACGGGACTGGCCATCATACCTATCCGTACCGATAATACCTGCTATTGGGGAGCTATTGATATTGATGATTATTCGGTTGACTTACCGAAGTTAGCTAAAGAGTTAGCCACAAAACAAATACCTGTAGTGGTCGGTCGTAGTAAGTCTGGCGGCGCACATTTATGGATGTTTTGTAGTGAACCAGTGACTGCTGCAGATATGCGGCGGAAACTTACAGAATTAGCCGCGACATTAGGGTTTGCAAAAAGCGAAATATTTCCAAAACAAGAGCAATTACTTCTTGACCGTGGCGACGTTGGTAATTTTTTGAATATGCCGTATCAAGCCGGTGAGCGCACCGTACGGTACGCTTTTGATACTACCGGTAATAGTTTGGATATGGCTGAATTTATCTCTGTTTCTAAAGAACGTACTTTGAACTTTGAACAATTTCATGTTCTAAACATAGCTGAACTGTTTGGCGGATACGCACCCACTGAAGTTCTTGAACAAGGGCCACCGTGCCTTCAACATTTATGCGCACGCGGGTTTACCGAGGGCAGCCGCAATAATGCGCTGTTTAATCTAGGCGTATATGCACGAATGTTTGATGAAGAGAACTGGGAAACATTAGTGCATAAATATAATATTGAACATTTGAACCCGCCCCTTGGTCACAATGAAGTGGGCACCATAATAAAACAGCTTAGTAAAAAAGATTATTTTTACCGTTGTGAGGACCAACCTATAAATGCACACTGTGATAAAGTTTTATGCCGTGAGCGTAAGTATGGTGTAGGACCAACAGGCATAAGTAGCGACCTTTCTAGTTTAACAAAAATAAATGGTGATCCACCCATATGGCTGCTGAACGTAGATGGCCAGCGGCTTGAGCTAACTACCAGTGGCCTGACGGTACAAACGCAGTTTCAAAAAGAGTGCGTTGCGCAGATTAACAGGTTTCCCGTTACGGTAAACCAACGCGCTTGGCAGACCAAAATACAGACACTATTAGATAACGTTACTGTGGTTGAGGTGCCGCCTGATGCCACGCTTGAAGGTGAGTTTGAAGACTTACTGTTTTCATTTTGCTGTGAGCGGGCGCGTGGTACAGACCGCGACGACATTCTGCAAGGCATATCCGTATGGGTGGAGGACCGCGTGTTTTTCCAGGTGAAAGATGTGCGCAAGCATCTACAAGCTAACGACTTCACCTCATACGGGTCAAACAAAATTACGTTGCGCCTACAAGACATGACTGCTGAAAAAACGTTTTGGCGAGTGCGCAATAAGGGCGTGCATGTATGGTCGTTACCGCAAAGCATGTTTGAAGGTGAAGAGCAGCCCTTAGCCCTACCACCACTCGCCGCTGAAAAAGACGTGCTATGATAGAAATATTCCTTGGCCCACCAGGCACGGGCAAAACAGAAACTAGCATACGCATTGTAGAAAAATGTTTGGCAGATGGTGTGCCACCAGATCGTATCGCTTACTTAGCGTTCACGCGGCGTGCCAGCCTTGAGGCAAAGCACCGCGCTATGGAGCGGTTCAACCTTTCTGCAAGTGACCTACCGTATTTTAGAACTCTACACAGCCTTGCATACACACAAATCGGTATTATCCGTAGCCAAATCATGGGCCGTAAGCATTTTGACGAAGTAGCGAACTGGCTGAAAATTGGTAGCTTTTTTGGATATGATACAGAAACAGGCCCGTTCAGAGATTTTGGCTACGGCGATAAATACCTTGAGTTAATCAATATTGCGCGCATCATTCAAAAGCCACTGCGCAAAGTATATGAAGACAGCCCAGCCCGGCATTTGATTACGTGGCGCAATCTTGAGTATGTTGCTCGTGGGCTTGCCCACTACAAAAAAGTCCATTCCATGTTTGATTACACTGACATGATCGAGCATTTTGTAGCTAGTGAGTTCGCACCCCGATTAGACGTTGTAATTGTTGACGAAGCACAAGACTTATCTAGTTTGCAGTGGCGCATGGTCCACAAAATAGCCGAGCGCGCACAGCGCGTGTATATCGCAGGTGATGATGACCAAGCTATCTACCGATGGGCGGGTGCTGATGTTGACCACTTCATCAATCTTGCGGGCAAAGTACATACGCTGTCACAGTCGTACCGCATACCACGTTCACACCATGAAGTCAGCCAGAAGTTGATACAGCGCATCTTTTCGCGCAGGGATAAAACGTTCATGCCGCGTGATGAAGATGGCACTCTGTTTTGGTACAGGCACAGCGAGCAGGTTGACTTATCCAGTGGTGATTGGCTGTTGCTAGCTCGCACTGTGCGTGGCGCTAACCAGCTTGAGGAAGAGGTGCGCAGCCGTGGCTTTTTGTATGACTTTGAGGGCAGCTCTACCGCTGACAGTAAGGTGATACGTGCAATCACTTTGTGGGAGCGGTTGCGCGAGGGTGCGCGTTTACCTGTGGCTGAGATACGCAAAGTGTACAAATACTTCCGCATAAACGATCAGATCGCCTACGGCTACAAGGGGCTGCCGAACATTGAAGAAGACGGCTTGTACAGTTTGCAAGACTTGATGGATAACTTTGGCTTGATGACTAAAGCACCTTGGCACGAAGCACTAGCCCTAGTTAGCGAGCGCGACCGGCGGTACATCGCAGCTTGTTTGAAAAAAGGTGAAAACTTGACAGGTAAGCCCCGCATCCGTATATCAACCATTCACAGGGCAAAAGGTGCCCAAGCTGATAACGTGTGTTTGGTGACCGATATAAGTAAGCGATCACGTAGCCGGTGGACTGCTGCAGAGCAGGATGACGAAGCGCGTGTGTTTTATGTCGGCTTAACTAGGGCAAAGCAATCATTGCACCTTGTACATCCTATGCATGGCCACGGATACATCATCCCTGCTTAGTTTGTCGGATTGAGTAAAAACCAGTTTGTTCTTTGGTCATGCTTGCTACTGTGTGTTTGTAACTATTACGGAGGATTGTTACATGCACAGTGAAGCAGGGCCTTCAGAGATTGAGGTTACATATGCCACTAAAGGCATATTGCGTACCTTGAACTTACAGGCCAGAGACAACGGCTGGGACCACTGGGAACTGCGCAGTGTTGAGGCACTGCCAGAGGCCTGGTATCCTGTTTACAAATACAATGAAGACACTATTGCGCAATGCGTAATGGTTACCTTCATGATCAGCACTTCCGGCCAAACGGCAGTGCTACCACTTTCTCACGACGAGTTTGCAGATTTACCGACGGCCATGCACCCCGTGGATGACAGTTGGTTTGATGACTCGGTTACTACACACTAAGTGCTTTATGGAGAAACAAAATGGCACACATGGTAGAGACAATGGCTTACGCCGGGAAGACGCCCTGGCACGGACTCGGGACCAAAGTCGAGCACGATATGACACCCGAGGAGATGCTCATCGCAGCACAGCTCAACTGGACCGTTAGCAAGCGGCCATTATATACGCCAAGCGCACCAAACGTTTGGAACTTGCTTGACCCTACCCAAGAAACTAGCTTCACACACTTGCCTGATGACCACGTACTTATGCGTGACAGTGACAACACCCGGCTGAGTGTGTGCGGCAATGATTACATACCTTTTCAGAACGATGAGGTAATGCAGTTCTTCAAAAAGTTCACTGATGCCGGCAATATGTCCATGGAGACAGCGGGCAGCTTACGTGAGGGCAAGGATATTTGGTGCTTGGCCAAGCTAAACAGTGACTTTCGGGTAAACGGCAGTGAGGACCAAATTGGTGGTTACTTGTTGCTGAACAACAGCCATCAGGTAGGTAAGGCTATGACCATTATGCTTACGCCTATCCGGGTTGTTTGTAACAACACTTTGACGCTTGCGCTTGGTCAGGGTGGTAGCAGGTTCCGCGTACTGCACATCCAAATGTTTGATGAGCAAGTACAGGCGGCTGCTGAGGAAGCCTTGGGCCTGAGCAATGCAGGGCTGCAAGACTTCCAGGAAAAGGTCGACTTCCTTGCTACTACTGCTGCCAAGGATGACCTTGTTGACCGCTACGTTGCACAGTTGTTCCAGCCCAACCTGCTGGTCAGCAATGATGAGGTGCCGTTCACCCGCGATGAGTTCAAGCGTACTGCCCTGGCCGTGCGTGAGGCCATTGAAACTAGCCCTGGTGCTGACCTGCAATCAGCCAAGGGTACGTGGTGGGGTGCACTGAACGGTGTGACATATGTGCTTGACCACCAGAAGCAAAGCCGCCAAGCTGGCAACGGATTGTACAGCGCATGGCTCGGCAGTGCTGCCAGCACAAAACGCAAGGCCCTGAGCCTAGCAGTAGATATGGCTAAGGCTGCTTAACGACAAAACAACACTTGTTTGGAGGATGTTCTTAAACCATAAAAGAACATCCTCTGAACTTTTGGAGTTACCGATGAGCACCGAAGAAACAGTACCTTACGCTACGAGCATTGAAGAGCAGCTTGACGCTGCGCCCGCTGCCGAACCGAAAAAAGCAGCGCCAAAAAAACCACGCATCAACAAAAATCAGCTGATCATTAATATTGCCGATGAGCCGCAAGGCGTTCGCAAAGAAACCAAGCGCGCACGGAATATGTTGGTGGTAATGCAGAGCCGCACCGTAGGCGAGGCACTTGATCGCCTTGCTGAGTTACCTAGTGCGGGCTCGTCTGCTGATATTTGGTTAGCGGTGAAAAAAGGTGTCATCCGTTTGGAAATGCCACCACAGGAGTAAAACATGCAGTTTGACCAGGAGAACGTAGAATTATTTTTCTACTGGATCAACGAGCGCCATAACATCTATCTCAAAAGGTTAGCTGGTCAGCCAGCACCTTGGACTGACGATGAGATTATGCGCGCGTACAAGTTCACAAACCCGTTCCGCGAAAACGATAGGGTAACTATATGGATGCGCCGCCACTGGACGCAGCCGAACAATAATAAGTCCTGGGGCCTACAAATTTTCAACACCTGCTTATTCCGCATGTTTGGTACGCCTGAATATGCTGCCTCAGTGGGCTGGCAAGAGGAGTGGAACCCAGGGCTTTTGAAAAGTGTTGCCCGTGAACGTTTAGACAAAAAGCAAAAAGTGTTCACAGGGGCATACATCATAACGAACCAAGGACTAAACTTACCAAAAGAAGAAGTAGTTGTTGACCACTTCCTTGCGCCCATTTGGGAAGCTAAGGAAGATTTGGCAGACCTTGCCCATAGCGACCCATACCTGCAAGTGTTCCACAACGAGCTGAGTAAGTATCGTGGCTGGGGTGGCGGTGGCTTTATGGCTTACGAGGTTGTGACAGACCTCAACCATATGCCTGTGTTGTCGCTGGCGCTTGATGTACTCCGTTGGGCAAACGCCGGCCCAGGAGCAAAGCGTGGCCTGAACCGTTTGAGCAACCGCCCACTCAACGCCAGTGGCATAAACTGGAATGATGAGATGCGTGATCTGCTTGACGAGTACGCTCCACAGCACTTAGGTGCACACATCCCAATGAACGAAGTTGACATGCGCTGCATTGAGCATAGCCTGTGTGAGTGGGATAAGTGGATGCGTGTATACCAAGACCAAGGCAGGCCCCGTAGTAAGGTTGATTATATGTGGGGGCTGAGCTGGCCTGTAGAAGAAGGCACCGTCAACCGTGGCGAGGGGGCGTGGGAATACAATGGCTGATACTGTAGTAGTGCACCTGACGAAGTGCGCTGCGCAGACTACTATCGCCAGCGCGCGCATCGCCAAATACATTGCCACCATGTTTGACCTGCCCTTGGTAGATCAACCTGGTCTATGGCAGAAGCAGTACAAAAACATCATCTATGTAAACAGCATGGGTGCGTTTGCTCCGCCAGAGTTGCGGCTTGAGCTAGCCCAACAAGCGCGGGGTTGTGACAAACTGATATATGTGCAGAACGATTATAACGTTCACCCAATCAGCCAAGTGCAAAAGGTAGTGCGGGACGAACGTGGCTGGAGCCACGACTTCCCCTTTACCACGGGCGACATCTACCTGTGGAGCACGGTGCCTGACTACTGCTGTAAGCCTGGGGACAGGTATATAAATTGGAACGCCCTTACATTTAACGAAGCTGTGCCTAAAGCCCTTTTAAGGGGGGCACAACCGGCGGTGTTGTTTTATTGGGGGGCATGCCGGCCCGGTAGGTTAGGCGCTTTCAGAAGGCTGCTGCTGGGCGGCGACAGCGTTAAACGTGGGCCGGTGGTTATAAGCTGCGCCGGCAAAGTGCAGCGCAAGTTCCTTGAGGCCGCAGGTGACTGTGTGCTTACACACCCACAGAGACCATACACACCTGACCATGTGAGCTTTTGCAAACCGTTCAAAGACCTGGGTGAGTTAGCTGCTTATGGTGCAACGGTGTACCTGGAAGATGAAACAAGCCACTACGTTTACACCAGTCCTGCAAACCGCTTTTACGAAGCGTTGAGTGTGGGCCTGTTTATGTACGTGGACGAAGCGGCTGTGCATACACTCACACAAGCTGGTTACGTGGTGCCGGCAGAGTGGACAGTTACATCTTTGGAAGGCATACAACGAGCAGGTATGCCTGTGCCAGAGGAGTGGCAAGCACAGCAAAAGAGTATGTGGGTGCAAAACGCTATTAAAGAGCGCGAAGGTTTGGACAGCGCCCTGATACAAGCTATGGAAGAGCTTGAACCAGCGAGGAGGCAAAAGCATGCGAGCTTTTAATGTGCGCAATGTCAGCGAGGCATTGTATGTGGTCAACCAGGCAATACGGGAGCATGGCGTGCAGCAAGATACACGCAATGGCCCTGCGCTGGAGTTCCCCTACCCAATAGCAATCACCTACGAACTGCCCCGTGAGCGGGTGCTGTTTTACCCTGAGCGTGACGCAAACCCATTCTTCCACTTGCTGGAAAGTATGTGGATGCTAGCTGGCCGCAACGATGTTGAATGGATACAACGGTTCAACAACCGCATGTCTGTGTACAGCGATAACGGCAAAACTTTCCACGGTGCGTATGGCTATCGTTGGCGCAAACACTTTTTTGACGACCAGCTTGAAACAGTGATTCACCGGCTGAGCTGCTACCCAAACGATCGCAGGGCAGTGCTAGGTATGTGGGATCCGCGTGATGATTTAGTGCGCAGTAACAAAAACGTCGATCTGCCATGCAACACGCACATCTACTTCCGCATTGACAGCCTAGAGCGGCTCCACATGACAGTGTGCAACCGCAGTAATGATATGATTTGGGGTGCGCTGGGTGCGAATGCAGTGCATATGAGTTACCTGCAAGAGTACGTTGCGGCGCATGTGGGCTGCAAAGTCGGCACCTACACACAGTTCAGCAATAACTTTCATGCTTACCTTGAAACACTTGGTAAGCTAGATGGTATGCAGCCTGACTACGACCCTTACCTTTTGCCCCCGACCGATGGGCTGTATCCCCTAGCAGATTTGGTGCACGACACTGAAAAGTTTGATAGCGACCTACAAATGTTTATTGAGTACACAGGCCAAAATTATGTGCACTCAAGCACGCTACCAGATCAACTACGCACGACTAAAAACAGTTTTTTCCGTGACGTAGCCGTGCCCGTTGCAGAAGCATACCTTGAGTGGAAGCGGTACAAACTTTCAGAAGAGGTGCCGTACATACTCCACGCGCAAGACATCGTGCAAACGATTGAAGCGCCTGATTGGCGGCGTGCATGTCACGAGTGGCTTAACCGCAGAGTCACAAAAGCAGGGTTTAAGGTGTTAGCACCAGAGGAGGAGTTTGGCTGTGCCGGAGCAAAACAAAAAAGTAATAGTTGATATTGGCTGCTTCAACGCGCGCACACAATCGCTAGCGCACAAGCTGTTGCACCGCAAAAAAGAGCAATGGTTTGGCTTGATGGTTGAGCCAAACATGCACATGCAAGATGAGATTCACAAAAGCCTGCAAGGCACTGACTACAAATATGTTCGGTGTGCCATTGACACAGAGGACAAAGTAGGCCGATTGTACATGGGCAAATATGGGTTTTTTGATCGTAGGTCGCCTGCACAAAAAGAAAAATGCATGCGTTCTTCTCTTGTTGCAGAGGAATACTATATCGCACAGCACTTAACAGATGAGTATCAAACGGTGGACATCAAAACTTTGAACACACTGTTTGCCGAAAATGAAGTTACCCGCATTGACATTCTCAAAATCGACACAGAGGGCAACGACGCAAACATTTTGTGTGGTTATGATTTTGCTGTGCGCCCTGTAGAAATCATCACAGAAGATTTTGTGGCTCCAAGGGGCAAAGGCACTAAAGCCTTTGAAGAAAGGCAAAACGAAGTGCGACTACAAAAATATGCAGCGTTGGAACAAGCGGGCTACACTTTTGTAAAAGCCGAGGATTGCAACAGTTATTGGGTGGACGCAAATGAAAAGAGTGCTTAGTGATACCACGCTTGAGGTTCTACAACTTGCCCAGGAAGATACACAGAGTTTGCACCGTGCAGAAGCTAGCTATGGTGATAGCTGGCGTAAGCGTGGCGGTGTTGGCGCATACATGATGCTGGCCCGCAAGTGGGATAGGCTAGAGCTACAAGTTGAGCAGCACGGTTATGATGTGTTCAAAGCTGTAGCCCAAGACCAGCGGCAGGAAGGCATCATTGATGATATACGCGACCTACGCCGATACCTGTTTTTGGTAGAGGCCTGGTGCCAGCTTAACGGCCAAGTGGACAACCATGAAATTAACAAAGAGCCTATTGACCCAAACGAAGATACCTGAGCGTAATAGCTTGGAAACACCTTTGTTAGCTGTGTGTTCTGTTTGCAAAGAACAAAGGCTGATTGTTGCTCGTGTGCTGAAAAACAAATGGCCAAGGTGCTCCTGCCGTAAATTGATGAGGGTGCGTAAGTATGAATAAAAGCCCAGGGCAAATGACATTCTTCGCGCCAAAAACAGAGTGGGTAGCACCCACCGAGTATCCTGACTTACGTGCTTACGATACTGTAGCTATTGACCTTGAAACACGTGACCCAAACCTGCGTGAGTTAGGTAGCGGCTGGGCACGACAAGACGGCTTTATCATCGGTATTGCGGTGGCGGTAGCTGATAATCAGTGGTACTTCCCCATCCGGCATGAGATCGGTCCAAACCTTGATCCGCGCCGCACATTACGCTGGGTGGCAAGTATAACTGGCGACCCTGCCAAACAGCTCATCTTCCACAACGCACAATACGATGTGGGCTGGCTACTTGCTGAAAGCGTGAAGGTGCGTGGCCAAATACGTGATACGATGGTAGTGGCACCGCTGCTTGATGAAAACAGGTTCAGTTACTCGCTGAACAATCTCAGCCGTGATTACCTAGCAGACATCAAGTCTGAGAAAGACCTACGCGAAGCTGCCGCTGAGTTTGGCGTTGATGCCAAAAGCGAGATGTTCAAACTGCCAGCCAGTTTTGTTGGCGCATACGCTGAGCAAGATGCAGCATTGACACTGCGCCTGTGGAACTACTTCCAATCGCTTATTGTGCAGGAGGACATAGCTGACGTTGTAGACCTTGAGCACAAGGTACTAGCTACTGTTATCCCCATGCGGCAGCAAGGTGTGCGCATTGACCTTGACCGGGCAGAGTATCTCAAGGGTTACTTTCACCAGCAAGAGCAGCAGTTACTCGCTCAGCTACACAAGGAAACAGGTAAGCATGTAGAGATCTGGGCAGCCGCCAGTATAGCTGACGCCTTTGATGCGATTGACTTACCCTACCCCCGCACTGAAAAAACAGATGCGCCGAGCTTTACGAAGTTTTGGCTGAAAAACCATACTCATACAGTACCAAAACTGATCGTAGAAACGCGCGAGCTGAATAAGGCTCGTACTACATTCGTTGATACGATATTAAAGCACAGCCACAATGGCCGCATCCACGCAGAGCTACACCAGTTACGCAGTGATGATGCAGGTACAATCACAGGCCGGTTCAGCTACAGCAGCCCGAACTTACAGCAAATGCCCGCACGTAATGCACAGATTGGCCCTATGATCCGCAGTTTGTTCTTACCTGAGCGGGATGCGTTGTGGGGTGCTTTTGACTACAGCAGCCAAGAGCCACGGCTAGTTGTGCACTACGCAAGCCTGTTAGAGTTCAGGGGCGCACAAGCGTTCGCTGATGAGTACAACCGCGATGTGCACACTGACTTTCACCAAATGGCCGCAGACATCGTAGGCGTGCCGCGTAAACAAGCTAAGGACATTAACCTCGGTTTGTTCTACGGCATGGGCACTCGTAAGCTAGCTACTAGTCTGGGCTTAGAGATGGAAGAAGGTAAAAAGCTGTTTACGGAGTACCACGACAAAGTGCCCTTTGTCAATCAACTCAGCGAGTACGCCAGCAAGCGCGCAGCTACCAAAGGCGTGATCCGCACACTGCTGGGCCGACGCTGCCGTTTTGACAAGTGGGAGCCAAGTAAGTATGGCACTTACAAGCCAATGACATACCAAGACGCGTTCAGTGAGCATGGCCCTAGCATTCGGCGAGCGTTCACGTACAAGGCACTGAACAAACTCATACAAGGCAGCGCAGCAGACCAAACCAAAGCTGCGATGGTCGCTTTATATGACAATGGCTACTTGCCAATGATCCAAGTTCATGATGAACTTGATGTTTCTGTATGCAGCGAAAAAGATGCGCGGGCCATCAAAGAAATTATGGAAACATGCGTATCACTGACTGTACCGAGTTTAGTGGATGCTGAGTTCGGTGCAAACTGGGGCGACGCAAAACAAACGTTCGCAGATGAACCTTGGACACCTGCTTTGATAGCTTGAGGTGCACAATGGCTAACGATAACGTAATACAGTTTCCGCTCAAAAAAGAAGAGCAACAGTTCCACGAAGTGACCGCGATACGCTGCCCAGAGGAAAACTGCGGTTCAATACATTTTTTCCTTGAAATAAGCGATGCACGGCGTGTCATTTGTTCAAATTGTTTTACGACAATAAGAACAGGTTGGTGAGTAAAAAAGGTTTGTTTTAACTAGTCAGCGGTGGCTTTGTAAATATGCGTATATAAGTTATGGAGGTTACGCATGTTCAAAAAGCTGTATAATGTTATCAAAGGCAAACCTACTGATGCACCTTCGCCCCCAGGCCGGTGGGCTACTTTGATTACCGATATGGCCATTGGCGACACAGTGTACGTTGCTAACCGGCATGAAGCTGAGCGCTTACGCAATGCTGCATATAACCAGCAAAAACGTATCGCAACCCGTGTGCAGGATGATGGCACGGTCAAAGTTTGGCGGGTGCTGTGATGAGCGTTTACAACCGAGTCAACCAAATTGCACGTGAGTACACCGAAGCGCGGTGGCCGCAGGAACAGGGCTTTGAAGATGCCGTTGCGGTAAACCAGGAGCACTTGTGGCAGTGCTATCAGCGTTATTACGAAGCCAAGCGCAACCTGATGGCGCTTGAGGCTGATGACTTTGCTTACATGCGCGGTAAGCAGTCTGCGATTGTGCAAGCTGAAACTGCATTGTACCAAGCCACAGATGCATTGCGCGAGTTTGGTGACCCTTTCGTCATCGTAGATATGATACAAGGTATTGGGGGAGAGGTGCAGACCTCCTTTACGGGTGCCGTAACTGGTGAGGGCACCTAACCAGGTATGATGCCAGTGCAGAGAGGCCCCCCTATTTGCTTCCTTTCTGTGCGCTGGTCAAAGCTGGCACCTCTGCACGCTGCGTGCGCATGGCGTGTTTTGATAACAGCTTAATCATACAACACCAGCCTGACCCAAGCCGGAGAGGGTAACGCCCTGTGTGCTCTGGCTTGGGTCGGGACTTCCCGTAGAAAGGGGCTGCTATGAATATATTTCACCTTGATACTGACCCGCAGCGTGCCGCACAAATGCACGGTGATAAGCATGTGGTGAAAATGGTGTTGGAAACAGCACAGATGCTATGCACAGCACACAGGCTGACCGATGGTAATGGTTATGCTGATGCATGCCGGCTGTATCAAAAAGCATACATGAATCACCCAATGACAGTCTGGGTGCGCACCAGCAAGGAAAACTATGTATGGACGCACCATCTGTTCTATCACTTGCATGAAGAGTTCAAGTTCAGGCGTGGCAAAACCCACGCCTCCATACGATTGTTATTGCCACTCGCGCAAATACCGTTCGGTATTGCCACAAATCTGTTCACGCCAGTGCCACAGTGCATGCCTGACGAGTACAAAAATGATGACCTGATTGTTGCTTACCGCGATTATTACAAATATAAGGAAAGTCTAGGCATTGTTCATTATAGATGGGGGCGGCCACGCCCTAATTGGATGTAATGGTAGCACCTAAAGTCACACACAAAAAACAGCTTGAAGTCGTAGCGAATCCAAAGCGCGAGAAAGGGCTGACTAAAATACAAGAAAAGTTTGCGATGCTGTACGCCACCCGCGATGATTTGACGCAAAGTCAGTGCGCGGTTGAGGCTGGCTACAGTAATCGCAGCGCACATAGTAAAGCTAGCGAACTGCTTAACCCAAAGCGATGGCCTAACGTGACGCGCCGCATACGTGAAATCAAAGAAGAGCTTGGTCGTAAGTACGAAGTCAACTTTGAAAACCATGTGCGCAAACTAGCTGAGCTGCGAGACGAGGCGATGCAAGCTGGTAACTTTGCGGCCGCTATCAATGCAGAAAAGTTTCGTGGTCAAGCTGCTGGTATCTACATTGACCGTAAAGAAATCATGCACGGCAAGATCGATCAAATGAACCGTGAAGAGGTGATGCGGGCAATACAAGACATGCAAAAGGATTACCCCGCACTGAAGGAAATAACAGCAGATTATAAAGTGCTTACAAGCGAGTAATTTTTACTAGGTATTTGCCCTCTGCTAATGCACCTTTTATGGGTAAGCGTTTTTGCTAGGAGGTTGCTTATGTGGACTAGTAACAATATGTATGGCGCTACTGACTTGTACATTGCAGACAAGTGGCGCAGCCAAGACGGTGTGTACGTGCGCGACGGTTTTGTGGTGCGCGTAGGCGGCCACAACACTGACTTTGCAGAACAGCCCATGTTTACTATCACACCACATGGTAATGAAAGTATGCGGCTGCACTTGATTCATACCGTGCCGAACCAAAACATGCTGGGTGAGTATATACAGTATGATAATCGTACAAACATTGTGCGCACGATGCTTGGTGGCACAGCACGTAAAAGGAGAGCATGATGGGTATTCTCACATGGTTGCTTGAGGGCATTGTGTTCCTGTTTGCATGCGTCGGCCTATCCGCTGTTGTGTTCGTTGCATATTTGCTGATGCACTGAGTGGAGGCGTATATGTTCATACTCTATGCCACGCTAGGGGCAGTGTTCGCACTGCTCCTAGTTATTTTGCTTGACTGATGAACACATATTTCATCATCGCAATCGTTATGTTTTGGATGAATCCAATGGACACGCCGTACCACGATTCAATAGAAGTGACTATGTGGAACGATAAGCCGTTGCGATTTGTGAACCCAGGACATTGCTGGAAACACGTCAGCCAGAACTTTGACACACTGATGGTGTTTGCACACACCGAGTTCCCAGATGCAATCGCCGTCAAAAACATTATCTGTGTTGAACGGGCAGAAATTTAGGCTTTTTTGCACTAATGACAAAAAAGTATTTTGTGTTCGGCCTCTTGCCTGTAATATTACACACATTGCAAACAACCCGGAGAAAGGGGTTTACCAATGACTGTACATGCACTTGTTTCAAAAACTGGTTTGCCGAGCAAACCCACTGCCGACCAAATTGTTAAAGGTCGGGCAAAGCAGCACAAAAATGTCAAGACTATTGACATTCCTGTTGCCAAAAAGCCGGAGGCTAAAGCAAAGCCTGCTGCATCACCCAAGCCTAAAGCCACAGAGCAAGTGGCCACACTGCAAAGTGACCAAGGCGGGGTAACCTTTGGCGCTGAAAAGCACCCAAGTGGTGAAATTACCTGGGAAACTATACGGCAGTTCATACGCACGTATGCGGGTGGTCAACCACAAAACGTGCGTGTTGAGGCGTTACCTAACGTAGCCCTTGATACTGACCGGCCAGTACCGTTTTTCCGCGACAAAACGTACACCGACAAAGGCACACGTTACCATGACCTTATGGACCACTTGCATGGCGTAAACGGTGACAACCGCCTAAGCACTATACTACGAGCGGGGGCCAAGCGTGGCACGAGTGCTAAAAACAACATCATGACCTTGATGTTGCTGAACGGTGGCCAATCACGTAGCAGCGCAACATGGGGCACTAGCTTTATTCGTTTGGTTGTGGCAAAGTAAGCCTGTCCAAACCATGAACAAGCTGCCTTCCCGTCAGCTTGTGTATGTTGCCTCCCAGTACATTGCCCCCGAGCCCCTACTCGGGGGCACTTTTTTAAGGAGCTGGTTATGGACCAGATTATGCCCAAAAATTTGACTGCTGCTGTTGGCGCATACTTGCGTGAACATCGCGCCATCAACTTGCCTCAAGCTCAACAGCTTGGTGTAGGCAATCACGCAGACCTAGCTACGATCATTCACAGGCTACGCAAAATCCACAAAATGCCGATTGCTTGTGCTGATCGCCGCACACGGCAGTTCCGCCAAACACTATACCCTGAGTATTTATTGCTGAACCAAAACCAGTAGGTGGCGATAATCTGCCGCTGTACTGTTTTGTATTGGTGCAATATGCCTAACCGATAGGAGGATTACTATGGCAACTCGCAGTAACATTGCACAGCTTTTACCTGACGATCGTGTGCAGGTGATTTACTGCCACTTTGATGGTTATATGAGTGGGGTGGGCGCAATGCTCACCAAACACTACAAAACAACCGACCGCGTGGCTGAACTTATTGCGCTGGGCGATCTTGTTGTGCTTGACCAACACTTGTACCCGACCGGCGTACACAGTGATGGTGCCCGCGAACCACGCGTAACTGTTGCATTTGGCCGCGACCGTGGCGACCCCAACAGTCAAGCACGCACACACGCTAGCGTGGACGATTGGCAAGATAACTTGGCCAGCGATATTGAATATTGCTACCTGTGGCGGCCAGATGCCAGCGACCCTAACAAGGGCAAATGGCATGCGATTTGGATGGGTAGCCTAACTACCATTGACACTCCCAGCTATGGGGGCGCGGTCAGCATACGCTAAACGAACACAAAGTATTTGGCCGCTACAATCAGCCCCCATACAGTATTTGTATGGGGGCTATTTTGTTCCCTTTATGCAAACCCAAAGGAGGTCATTATGACTAACACAGCACTTGATTATTACAACGCCGAAATCAACAAGCGGTTTACAGCCGAATATGTAAACGCGCCCGCTACCGAGTACTTGGCTAAGGCACTGGAGGCGAAGCAAGCGTTTATGCGCGAACACCTGTGCAGCAAAACCGAACTTTGGTACGATTCTATTGACGAGACTGGCTATGCACCAGCGTTCGGCACCGATTCACCGTTTTTGTATGCCGCCAACGACGAAGTCTGGGGTTTTATACGCGCCCACGCTGATGGGCGTGACAAACAGGTGGCGTACAGTCACCACGTTCAGGTGCCAGTGCCACCTGCTGAGCAACACGCCAGCCTTTGTTACTTTCATGCAACAACGTTCGCTTGGTGGCATTGCTGGCACGTTCCGGGCCATGCGCCAGTGTTCAGCAGCAAACAACATAAATCAACTGCGGTGCGGCATGTGGCGTATGAACAAACTACCCACTGGTGGCCTGACGGGCCTGAACAATACAGCACTTGCTACTGGCTAATTCCGCTTGAACAGTAAACAGTTTGGGTCGGTGATCTGCCCCCGTACATTTACATTGTATGGGGGCAGCCTGCCCCTTGTTCACAGGAGGAAGTTATGCAAGCACTTACGTTCTACAACAAAGCACACCAGCTAGAAGCTGCTGCCATGCGGCAAAGCTGGGGGCATCGTTTGCTACTGCCCTTGCTAGATGCAAGCAACCAACAAAAGAAAGCATACGCTTTACTGTTCAGTAGCCCAAGCACAACCCTGTTCTTCCCAGATGCAGCCTTTTGTTCTGGGGATGGCGACGAACCTTGCAACTATCCTTGGGGGCCTGGCGGCATGCAGTGTTATGCGCCCGATTATGACCACAACAACCCCACGCAAAATGAGTGGTGCGTACCGTACAATCCTAACAGCCTGCCAGCACACACCACGCTTGTGGGTGACTGGGGCCAGCTTGTGTGGCAAGATGTTATTGCGCCGCAATCGCCTACCCGCCGGTACAGCCACTCTGTAAACCTGCAACACTTGGAGCGCCACCCAGATTTGGCAAACCAGCCCGCTGAACAGCTTGTAAACGAAGTCACGCTAGATTACCTGGGCGTGCACCAAGGTACAGGTCAACATTTCTACGAAGAACAAACTACCTACCAAGACCCAACTATGGGCCGTGAGTGGCACAGCTACGTTTACTGGGCCATCGCCCCTTGAACAAATAGCACTTTGGGTCTGCAATCTGCCCCCGTACTTTAATAGTGCGGGGGCAAACCCGTTTTTGTAACCAAAATCAAAAGGAGGTCATTATGACCAATCTTGCAAAACACTACCAAAACACCATTACCTACGCCTACAGCGAACAAACCCTTATGGCGCCAAGCAACACTCATATTGCAGCGGCCATTAACAATCGCGTTGACTTTGCCTACGGGCTGGCAAAAACTCCAGGCGCACTGCTGTTTGTGCCAAAAGACGACGAATATGCAGAACCGTACACCGCCGTGGGTGAACACCCACAAGTGGTAGAATACAGCAAACAAGAAGAGAACCACATTACGGGGGCTGTGGCATTCTTAGCACGGCACAACCCACCACGCACACTCTGCCAAATGCTGGTTACTGATTACACCCACGACCCAAGCGTGGCGGATCGGTGCGACCATGTTGGGTTTAAGTTCCTAGACCACGGCATTACCAACGTAAGAGCGTTTGGTAACGTGCCTGCGGGCGAATACCGCATTGTTAGTGAGCATGAAGATGTTTGCTACGGCGGTAAGTTCATTACGACCTACTGGCTGTTGCCGCGCTAATCAACCAGCCCCCGCGCTCACAAGGTGCGGGGGCTTTTTAAACTTTACTATATAGAATGTGATAGCGGACTTCTAACGTTAAAAAAATTTTTTCACGTCAAGCCCAATATCTCACTATCTTGATATCACGGTATGTAAGTGGTTGATATACCACAAAACACAGATATTGGACCAATGGACAATCCAATATCAAAAGACAAACTTTTTCTGGCCCGCGCGGCGATTTTGATTTTATAAAAAAACATGAGCCTGTACCCAGGCTATCGTCTTCTATAAAGCAAAGTTCAAAAGATGCCTGTTAAGCCTGAAAGCAAGCTGTGGCATCGGCTCCGCGCGAGCGCCGCAGCGCAGCCGTTCCATTGGACACGACTGGAAAGCTGGGCGACACCAGGCGTGCCAGATGTGCACGGTGTGATCAACGGCCATGCGTTCTGGCTTGAGCTGAAAATCTGCAACAACAAGTTAAGAGTGAATTTACCGAAACTCTTATCGCCACATCAAATCGCGTGGCAAACAGCGTATTTGCAGAACGGAGGTTCTGTTTACAACTTGGTTGATCGGCCACGATCAGGGTTGCTTGAACTCTACGCTGCTGGATACGAGGCGATTGTTGATGGTCCAACGCTCTTGTTTTCTGGACCGTCGAGCGACTTTGATGGATTGATTGATCATTTACGATCATTGATTGACGATAATCGATTGATCAAGCACGATCAT
>CEUO01009334.1_pt1 | contig 21353 bp, 9 predicted proteins | sample 531391 | NCBI WGS metagenome assembly CEUO01 (sample SAMEA2622799, study PRJEB7988) | marine metagenome | isolation source: saline water (ENVO:00002010), including
GCTAACAGAAAAAGAAATAGTACCTGTAATGCCTGAAATCCCAGCTGTAGATTTATCAGACTTAAAACCAATAGCAACTGTAGATCCAACAAAGATAGGAACTGATACTACACAAGGTGATAAGTCTAGTGAAGAAACTACAGGATCTGGAAAAGCTGTAAATACTATAGTTGATAATCTATTAGGTCCAGGAACAAAAGCATTAGAATACTTTGATAAACTTAACTTAATTAGAGGAATGAGACCTCCTGAAGATATGTTACTACAAAGTCCAGTGTTTTTAAATACTAATACTAGTATAGATCCACAGCTGTCAGATTTAAATGATCAAAGAATAATGAGAGAAAGAGCTCTAAAACAAAGCAGAACAAAAAGACAAAACGTTGATGCTAACCTAGCTGCTTCTGAAGCACAAGCTAATAGAGCAAGAGCTAAATTATTCCAGCAAAAAAATATAATGGATCAAAAAAATAGAAATATGCAAACTATGTTAAACTCTAACATAGAAAAACTAAATAACCAAACTTCGTTTGACAATGCTCTTGCTAGAAGAGACTTCTTAAATGACAGAGACAGAGCAAAATCAAGATTATTTTCTGGTATAGTACAAGATGCACAAGATCTATTAACACAAAGAACGGGTAGAAGATCACAAGAGGCACAACTAGAAGCACTTACTCCTTACTTAAATATGTACGGAGTTATGAATAGAAATGCTCCTCAGTTTAGTGATGCACAGCTAGCTTCTTTAATGAGAAGACTATTAGGACAAACCACATAAAAATATAATATGAGTTATTATCCAGGATATTACGGACCAAGAGAATACTACAGAGGTAGAAGAAGAAGGAGAAGTCCTTTTGATGATATGAACTTAGCGTCATTAGGTAAACTATATACAGACGTTCCTGTTACAGCTGTACAAACAGCTATGGAAGGACTTAATAAAGAATACTTAAGAGTAGCAGATCAAAAAGATGCTTTATCAGAAGCACTAGCTGCAGCTCAAGTAATGGAAGGAGATAACCCAGAAAAACAAAATTTAATTAAAGGACTACAAGATCAAATAAATACCTTTGTAGAAGACACAGGAGGTGCATTTGAAAAAGGAGATAAGTTTGTTAGAGGATTAGCAAAAGATGTATCACAGAATCCTTGGCTATACCAAGCAATAGAAAACAAAAAACTATTTGATGAAGATCAAAAAATGTTAGATGAGATGAGAGTTAAAGGACTTGCTCCTTTATATTTAGCTGATGAAAACTTTACTACAATGGGTCCAGATGGTACGCCTCAAGGCTATCAATCTTATATCGGGTCTAGAGTAGACAGAAGACCAGTATTAGAATCTTTCTTCAATCAAATTAAACCAGATAGACAAGATATAATAGATGACTTCTTAAATATAACAACAGTTCAAACTACAGAACCAAGAGTACAAGAAGTCATAGGCGAAGCTTTCGATATACTTAAAGGAACTAAAGAGTATCAACAATCTTTAGAAAATGCTAAGGCAGAAGCTAACTTTAGTGGTCAACCATTTGATCAAGTTGCTTTTGACAATCAGTGGAAAAATGATCTTAGACAAGTAGGTGCAGAGTTTGCTTATACACAAACAGCAAAAGATCCTAATAGAGCATTGTTTAATGCTGGATTTAATCAAGAGACTACAACAACACCTACAAGCTTAACAACTGTACAACCACAGATGTCAAGTTATATAACAGGAACTGATATTGATCCTATAAGTAATGATAGGTATAGATTTTTTGCTGAACAACGTATCAGGAACCAAGCATACGAAAATAGAGGTACAAATGGTCAACGTATTATTAGTGTTGGTCAAACTTTTTCTGGTCCTATAGTAGATATGACTGATTCAAGAGACTATCAAGGAGGAGAAGAAGGTATATTCAAACTTTCACCTAGTGGAGCAGGATACAATGCTACTCCTACTGGTGAGTTTGTTACTGTTCCTATAATAGTAGGAGATAATAATGTATTCTATAAAGGACTAGAAGAAGAAATAAGAACTGCATTAAAAAACCAAGATGAAACTTATAACTGGACAATGTCTACTCAAAAAGGTTTTGCAGGAGAACTTCCTTACGCTGGTGCTATTTCAGGAATAGCCGGAGGAAGATATGGCGATGTTGAAGCAGACATAAAACCTTTACCTCTTTCAGTACAAAAAACATTTGTAAATGAAGCAGGAGAGGAACAAACAGCTATTATTCCAATGTCTTATATTGTTAAAAATGGTCAACCTTTAATAGTAGAATCTGAGCCATTTGCTGTATATGATACATTTGATAGTTCAGATCCTGCAGAAGCTAAAAATAGAGGTAGAGTATTACAGCTAGTTGATCCAACAGTAGCAGCTAACAATAACCTTAAAACATCTTATAGAACGTTCTTCCAAGATGGTGGAGGAGCTGCCGCTAATCTAGGTAATATGGATTATACAATTGCATTCTTAAACGAATATGCAAATACTATTGGTGCTAATAACCCAATGTATCAACTTACAGTAGATTCTTACAATGCAGCAGTAGCTATTAAAAATAAATTTAATGAAGAGGGAGGAAAACTAGATGCTATAGACTATGCTGTTATGCGTGAAATTGATCAAAAGTTAATGGGAACAGTTCTAAGAACTTTAAATCCAGATCCTGTTATAGAAAGAGAATTATCAAAAACTAGAAATAACTCTGGTAGGTTATAATAAATAATTTGTTTTATGTCAACTAAGAAAACACAAGGTAAAAAATTACAGGGTGGAGGACAACTACTAGAAAAACTTCAAAACTTTAATCCTCCTGCAGATAATAAAAACACTATTCCTGTTACTGAGAAGCTTCCTATTGTAAGTAGTAATCTTATATCTAATTATGCTCCTAGAGAGAATGATCCTTTTTCTCGTTTTAGTTTAGATAAAATGAAGGACAATCCGGATTATACTCCTGGTATGAATGATAGACGAGGAGATCCTATTCAGGTTGGAATGGAACAATATACACCTACCTATTCATTAGAAGAAGTGGACTTCGAATACACACCTCCTTTAATTCCTATTACACCGGATGAAATGATTACACCTCCTGTATGGGCTCCAGATACTATAATATTAAATAAACCTAATACTACATTTCTTGCAGGAGGGTCAGGTAGAAGTGATTTTAATCCAGCTGCTACAATAGCAAAAAGAAAAGGGGTAGAAGCAGGTAGATCAGGTAGAGTTATTCTAGAAGATGGAACTAAAGTTGACTTTAGTGACCCAGAAAGTGGATATAGATTTGACAATGCTAATTGGTTTGAAAGAATATGGGGAGAAGACAATGATGGAAAACTATTTAAACGTACTTACGGGTATGAAGACTTTATTAGAGAAAGTGTATTTGGAGATCGCCAAAGTCCTGAGCTTATAAAGTTTTTAGAAAATAATGAAGAGTACAAAGGTCAGTTACAAAGAATAGAAAATAGAGCTCAAGAGTCTAAAGAAAATATGTTTAGACCTTTTAAAGGAATGGATATATCATCGTACTTTTTTAAAGAAAAAGGATACTATCCAGTATATGATGAAGATGAACAACAATGGTATCTACAAGAATCGAGCTTATCTGAAGAGGAGTTTATGAACCTAAGAGGTGCATTACTTAGTCCTTATGGAGTAGGTCAAGTACAAAAAGGTACATTACATTCTTTTGTAGATGGGTTTAGTGAAGGTTTAGGTAGCACATGGGAAAGCCTTGTAAACTTTGGAGAAATAGTTGGAGATGCTTTTGATGGTGTGGACTCAGATCTAAATCCTGATGGTTTTACTGATAGACTTGCAGCTTCTGCTAGAACTGCTTACAACTTTAATAAGTATGCAAAAACAGCAATGCAACAGACAGACTCTCTGTTTTCTAGTGGAGATTCTTTTGGAAATGGATTAGGTAGTGGTCTTGCTTCTTTGTTATCTTTTTGGGGGTTAGGTGGAGTAGGAGCAGCAGGAGTAAAAGGAGCTGTAAAACTAGTTACTAAAAAAATGCTTACTAAGTTTCCTAGAAGAGCGGTAAGTATGATTGGTCATATGTCGGGAGGTATGCCGTTAAATGCTGGAGAAGTATACTCAATGGCTAAAATGGATGGGTTAGATGATGACGATGCTGCAGGACTAGCACTTACTGTAGGATTTATAAATACCTTAGTAGAGTATGGTGTAGGAACAAATGCATTAGCTAATAGAGCATTCGGTACATACGGCACAAGAGCTATGACTAAAGCTATACTAGACTTTGGTAAAAGAGGAGGTATGAAGATGAATACCAAACAAACCTTAGATCAAGCTACTCCTTATATACTACAAAAAATTAATAAGTTTTTACAAAAAGGAGACGATTTTCTTAACTCACCTTTTAGATATTTAGAAAGCGTAGGAGTTAAAAGTGCAGGTAAATATGGTACTAACTTACTAACAAGAACAGCTAGAGCAACCGGATCTGGACTTGAAGAAGGAAGCGAAGAATTTATACAAGGTGCTATTATAGATGGAGCTACAAAAACTTACAACAACTTAATAGCAGGAGAGGATGGTAAAAGACCTGGCATGGGAATGTTTAATACTACTCCTTTTGATGCAAATAAGTTATTAGAAGAAGCCGCTATTGGATTTATACTAGGAGGATCAACTAGATTTATTAGTAATGCTAGAGGCGAGGCAGATCTTATGAGAATGATAGCAGAAGGTAATGGACAAGAACTACTAAACCAAGTAGATCATTTAGGAGGAATGAATTTATTAGGTAAGTATCAAACTAAAAAACTAAAGAAAAGAATAGGTGATTTAATTAATGTATGGAATGCTAATGGTGTAGGATATAGTCATCTATCTATAGAAGATCAAGGTCTTGTTGGACAGTTCTTATTATCTGAACAAGAAAACAATAAACAAATAGAGTCTTTGAATAGAAGAATATCTAAAATAAATGCTAATCCTGATCTTAGCAGCAAAGAAAAAAACAAAAAAACAAGACAACTTAAAATAGAACTAAATGCACGAAAAGAACAAAAGAAAGTTTTAGAAAACTTTTTAGATATATACTCTGATCCAAAAAAAGTAGATGAAACAAAAATAAATAAAATGCCTTCTACTGTAAGAAATGCTATCTTTCATTTATCTAGAGAAAAAAGCTTACATCAGAGTAGAATAGAATACTTAAGAGACTTACTTGTAAATGACACACCGGCAAATAGAAGAAGAGCAAGAAACGTACTAAAGAAAATACTAGGAGATACCGAACTGAAAAGAACTTTAGGTGCTCTTACTGCAGCTCAAAAACAACAAGTAGAAGATGAAATAAAAAAATATGAAAAATATATAGAACAACTCGATGAGCAGATGGATACTTACTTTACAGATTCTAGTACCTGGGATGGTATAGTAGAGAAAGTAAATAATGAAATGAAGACAACAGAAGAAAAGAGAGCAGAAGAAGAAAAACCATTAACTACTAATCCTAAAGAACAACCTAAGAAAAATGAAACTATAAAAGAAAAAAGAAAAAGAGAAGCTAAAGAAGAAGCAGAAAGAATTGAAAAGCAAGTAGGTCTAGAAAGTCAAGCTATAAGTAATGTTATAGTACCTAGTGCTAAAGTTAAAATGATAGAAGATAAAGATGGCAACTTACATCAAGTAGCTAGTGTAGAGAAAGATATTAATAATAAGGTTGTGTATGTTAGTGAAACTTTAGACAATCTTGGAAATAATATAAAAGTACCCGAAGAAGAAGTAATACTTAAAGTTACTGACTTTGGTAGAGAAAAACATAGAGATAATTTCTTAAAAACATATTGGCTACACGCTGTTGGTTTAAATGATGAACAGCGAGATCAATTAGAAGCTTTAATACTTAAGGATAAAGATTTAATAAATAGAATACAAATACAATTTGTTTACAAGAAAAGAGAACTATCAGACTCTGCTATAAAAGAAGAAAACATGGATATAAACATGAATGGCTCTTACTTAAAAATAGTAGATACATCTGATAATACTGTGATAGCAGTTATAAGAACTCCTAGTAGATTCTATGATAAGTCTGGTAAACTTATACCTGGAGACAAAATGACTAGACAGTTTTTCTCTGATAACTTTGATAAAAATACACCATTTACAAAACAAGAATGGAAAGAGTTTGGTATGCACTACACTAAGCTAGTTCAACTAATAGAGTATTTAGAAGGAGAATATAAAAATGCTACTGAAGAAAATCCTATTATTCTTGATGAGTCACAGTTTGATATTAGTTTTGAAGTTGGGCTAGTTAGTAATAAAACTAAAAAAAGATTATTAATTACAGACTTACTTGTAGGTGATCATACTTTTGATGGAGACTATAGAATATATGATAGACAAGAACAAAAAGCTATTATAGGAAAAGAATTTACAAAAGACGAGTTAAGTCGACTACCATCTTTTGACGGTAGATACTTTGCATTAGTAAAGAGAGGTAATACTACTAAATGGGTTAGAGTTAATCCTAGACAGCTAGCAAGTGCAGATATCAAAGAGAGACTTAAACGTGCAAAAGCTGCAATAGAAAAAGCAAATAAAATTAAGAAAGAAGGAAGTGAAGAAGTTAACTTAAAAGATTACATAGAGAGTATTAATAAAGATCTAGATTTATTTATAGCTGCAGAAAAAGATATAGGGGTACATGTAATAGCAGACTATAATAGAAAAACAGACAAATACGAACTTAAGTTAGAAATAACTCAAAGAAGAAATGGAGAGTATCACAAGCTATATAAAAGAACACAAAGACCAGATGTATCTTTAGACAATATTATATCGACTGTAAACAACGTAATGAAAAAATATGGACTATCTACTATAGGGGTAAATAGTTTTAAACAAAGCATACCTCTCCCTGGTAAGGATGTAGTAGTAGATCCTAGTTCCTTTGAAACTACGTTAGAACCATCTAGTAGTAATTTTGATAATCCTACTATGATAATAACTCCTAAAAATGAGTTTTTTGAAACTCCAGTAAAAGGTAAACCTGTAACACCAACACAAAAAACAAAACCAAAAAAGAAAAAAACTACTGTAAGAGAAGAAGTAAAACTAGAAGACAAACCTGATACAAATAAAAAAATATCAGCAGAAGATCTTCTAGACGACCTTAGTCAAGATGGAGGAGATCTTATGAGCTCACTACCAGAAGGTAGACTAAACAACGAAGTACGTAAAGATATTATAAAACAAATAGTTGCTAAGTATATATACGGGTCAAATAATTACAGTGAAACTCTAGCTGTTTTAGATATAGATAAACCTATGGAAGATGCACTAATAGAAAAAATATTAGATGCATACATAGCTGGACTAACTCCACAAAGTTTTATGGATGGGTCTAAAGAGTATACCGCTGAAGAAGCAGCTGATATAAAAAGTAAATTTAGACAAGCATTTTTAACAAAACTAAAACTAGAAACAAATCAAGAAATAAAAGATGATATTATAAATGAAGTAAAGAGACAAGTTGTTTTTCTTGCAACTGATTTTGATATATTAGACGAAGGACGAACAGACTTTAACATAAGTTTTACAGAACTTGGGGGAGTTAAATCTTTATCTTCTAGAATAAAACAATTTATATCATTACTAACTTCTGAGGCTAAAGATAACTTTGGTAGAACTAAATGGCAGTCTAAACAATATGGTACAGAGACTATACGTAAAACTTTAAACGGACATAATCTTGCGTCTCACTTAGTAAAAGCATTAGCAAATGATGGAAGCTTAGTTAACTTACAAAGAAGACTAGAAGCTCTCGCTAAGTATGATGAACAAGCAGCTTTAGTTCTATCTGCATTAAATGATCCTGCACACAAGCATGTAAAAACAGCATTTGAAAGTAACTTTAATAAAGAACCAATGAAGTTTCTAAAGCTTGTTGGTGATAACAAAGGTAGATTTATATTTATAGATCCGCTAGAACATGATGGAGCTAATCAAGTATTCAGAATGTGGAAAAGTAAAAACACAAAAGATAAAAAAGCTATAGACAATATTGCAAATTTAATAGAAAGCGTAGAGTCTGATCCGACTTCTGCTCAGATAGATAAGTTAATAAAAGAGTTTGATAAATTAGGATGGCAGTTAACTAAAGGAGCAGCTGCTTATATACTAGGAGATGAACAGGTAGTAAGTGCATTTACAGAATTACAAACTAATGAATTAATAAGTAATCCTAAAAAATTCTTTAGAGGTTATATATCTGATTTTAACAAAAAAAATAAAACAAAAACTAATATGTTTAAACTAGCACGAATAGCTGCTATGTTTGATCCTACTGTTTATGAACCTAATTATATAGACGCTGACGGTAATGCTCACTATAAGTATACACAAAGAAACTATTACATAGAGGCAACCAATTCTCTAAAAAAAGGAAATAAAAGCTTTATAAAAGCAGGTAACTATAATCTATTAATTAAAAAAGGAGCACTAAGTACATTAGATCTACAGTATGTAGGGGATGTTGTTATAAATAAAAAAGGTAAAGTAAACAAAAATTTAGTAGAAAGAGAAAGACTTTTATTACACTTTGCATTATTCCAAAAAAGAGACATACCTGGAACAGCTTACTACATACCACATGTAATTGCAGATAAAAAATCAATGTTCGGTATAAGAATGCCGGTAATAGATACATACTATAATGAAGGTGTAACACAAGAAGCAATAGACGATGTATACAATTCTATATTTGTTAGAGAAGTTAATAGAAATGCAACAGGAGAACTATTAATAAGTAAAAATAATAAAGTTAATTACTTTGGTGTACTACAACAATTAAATGATGTTGAGTATGAAGGTCAACTTCTTCCTGATTTTCTAAGAGGTAGAAAAAATAATTTAGATGGCTTAGCTGCTGATATAAAACAAAAGGTTATAAAACCTATGTTAGAACAAGTTGTAGCTGATACTAATGAAAGAATAGATAATTTAAATATTAGAGAACAACTTAGAGACCTTAGACTTGATAGTCCTCTTCAAGGTACTATAAATAATAAAGTAGGAAGATTCGCTATTAATCACTTTATAATGTCTGTTTCTTGGACACAGTTAATGCATGGTGATGCAAACTTTATAGACGACAGAGATATGAATAAAAGAATGGCAGGACCTAACGCAGCTGGTGATGTCATGGGTCAATCAGACTATAACTATCTCTTTATAGAAGATGAAATAATAGATACTGAGTTTGGAACTAAGAGTAATACTAGTGATGCTCAAGTGCACATGACTGAAGAAATGTATGCTGTACGTCAACTAGAAGCAGGTAAGTATAAAAATGATATAGAATTCTCAGCTCTAACTAAACTAGCAGCTAGATTAGATGATCCTTCTATAGAATTAACACCCGAAGAAAGAAGAGCTCTAGATCTTAATAGTACAAAAACAGTATCAGAAAACATGGAAGACTATTTCAAAAAGTCTGATAACATAATTACAAAAGAGGAAGCAGAAGAAAATCCAGACTTAGGTCGTATATATAATCTTCTTAACTCTAATAAAATAATGTATCTAGTTCCTTTAAGTTCACAGAAAAGAAAGCCATTCCCTGCACTTCCTGCAGATTTCTTTAAGTCAGATAATGAATTAGACTCTAGTCTTATAAGAACAGGTAACTTAAGATTCGAAAGAGATCAAGTTATTAATAGATCTAAATCTAGAGTAGGACAAGTAAATGAGTCCGTAATGGCAAAACAGGTACATGACCTTATTGGTTCTGTAATTACAAAAGATAGATCGTTGGTCGATAATTTAAATCAGGCTAACGCAGATCAAAAGGCAGCATACGAAGCAGTTGTAAATGCCTTTTTAGATCCACAAAACAGAGAAGCATTACGTGCTCTGTTACATATGAATGCACAAAAAGGAAATAGAGGAGCACAAATATTAGGCTTCTTAGATCCTTCTCTTGCTAAACCGTTTAATTTAAGTTTAGGTAATATAAAAACTTATGTTGAAAACGCTCTTGTAAATGTACATAATGATGGACCATTAAAATCTAAAGTTGTAGGGGGAGTTGCAACTTTAATTTCAGGTACTCACTACATTAATCCACAAACCGGTCAACCCTTACGTATACATAGAAATGTAAATGGTAAAATAGAATATGCAGAGGTACTAGCATCTAGAAAATTCTTTGGTTTAAATAAATACAAAACTATAGAAGAAGTTCCAGACGAAAGATTATTACAAGCTTTTGGTACTAGAATACCTTCACAAACGTATCATTCTATGATACCTATAAAAGTAGTAGGCTTTTTACCTGACTCAAAAGGAGATTCTATTGTAACGCCTAGAGAGCTTCCAGGTCTTGCAGGATCTGATTATGACCTAGATAAACTTTATTTACATAGATATGCAAGCCATGAAGGAAAAGTAATAGAAGATCCTAATGACTTGGTAGAATACAAAAGGTTCTGGAGTCAGACTCCTTTTGTAAAGTTAATGATGAGTACATATAAGCTTGACTTACCAGAAGCTATGAAAAGGCTAAACTTAATAGATGAAGATGGAAGTGCAGCTGTAGCTCATCCTAGAGTAGAACAAAATAAAATGCTTGATAACATGTTACAAGTATTTAATGATCCAGAAGTACAAGAAGTTATGTTTATTCCTGCTTCAGAAGGAGAAGCTGATAGTTTCTTAGAAAAATATCCTAACCTAGATAAACTAAAACCTATACATACTGTTGTAGGAGTTTTAGATTATCATACACAAAATAAATTAGGTGCTACAAATGTAGGTATAGCTGCAAACTTAAATACTCTTGTATCGTTTATGACTCAGTTTGCACCTGACACATCTACTGTAGGAATAAATATTAATGATGAGTACTTTGGTAGTTTTGGTAGAATAGTAGACCCTACAGGTAAAAATAAATTTGACTCTATATCTACATTAATAACTTGGTTTGTAGATAACGTTAAGTTAGGTGTTGCTCCTAGATTAAATCTAGATCCGGACATGTCACAAACATTTGGACATTTAGTAGGAATGGCAGTATCTCAAATGGAAGCTCTAATGCTTGTTAACCAACCAATACTTAGATTATATAATGAGTTAAAAGAAAGCGATACTAAACTGAATGTAGCAAAGTCTAGACAAGAAGCTGCGAAAAGAAGAGGTGAAATAAGACAAATGCTTGTGCAAAAAATACGAGCTGTATCAAATAACAAAGGAGCTCCTTTTACTACTGAAAGTTTAGACAGTGGACTTACATATGAAACAGATATAAAAACTCTTTTAAACTTAGGGTTACCTAATCAAGTACTAAAACTAGAACTAAATGAAGAAGATAATGTATTCTTAGGTACACAATTAAAAGCATTAGAGTTTGTCGATGAGGTTGTAAGAAAGTATGAAACAGAGTATGGCGACATGATACAATTCATGACTACTACTAGAGGACTAAAAGGAATAGATGCTCTCAGAAATATGAAAATATCAGATCCTTTACTTGTTCATCCTGTCTTCCAAAATAATGCACGGATAATAAAGAACATGACTCAAAGTATTGGATCTATGTTGTTAACTAACTCAGAGGTAGCTGATGCTTTTATATCAGTATACGGTAAGACTACTCCTAAAGAAATGCAAGAAGTTTTAGCTAGAATACAACAGTTAAAAGCAGATCCTAAGTTTAGAAGTAATATTGCATTACATAATTTATTACGTATAGAAAGAGATGAAAACGGTAAGCTTACACTGTTAGCAGATTCATTTACTGAAATGTCACCTGAAATAGAAGGAGAGATGTTAGGTATGTTTGAAGACTTATTTGAAGATAATCCAGGACTAGCGGATCAGCTTTTAAAATACTTGTTTGGTACTTCTGTATTAGAGTATAAGGCTAACTCTTTTGTAAAATATTTACCTCCTAGTATATTTAGAAAATGGTCTGATGCTTTAGATTCTTACGAAAGAACTCCACAAAGAAGAAAAGTGGCAGACAATGAGTATAAAAAACTTAAGAGAAAAGCAAAAGTATATGCCGGAGAAACAGAAGAAGGATTAGAAATGACTGTACCAACAGATAGAGAACAGCTTGAAGATGGTATATATACTATTGATAAGATGTCAGAAGAGCTTGATGTTGATGACGGATTTAAAAACTTATTAGATAAACTACAAAAACAAGGAGTTCAAGTAGAATATACAAGAGGAGGAGCTAATTATTATTCTAACAATAAAATATATCTAGGTAAGTTAGATCAAAATACTTTCTTAGAAGAAGCAATACACGCAGGACTAGATATACTACCTAAAGATCAAAAAAATAAATTAAGAAAAGATGTATTGTCTTGGTACAAACAACTTATAAAAGATCATGCAGGTAAAAACGAAATACAAACAATACAAAGAATATTTAATAGGTATAATAACTTCTATAAAAATGAAGAGAAAGCAGCAGAAGAAATTGTAACACACTTACTATACAATGAATATGGTATAGCTCAAGACCTTAATAACTTAAGATCTCCAGATGCACAAGAAGGAGGTATTCTAAAAAGAATGTGGAATAAATTTATACAAATACTATCTAAGTATCTTGGTATAGAAGTAAAAGAAGGATCAGAGTTAGAAAAGTTGTCTTCTTTAATGCAGCCTGTAAATAGATTATTACAAGACAGTGAGGTAGAGTACAGTAATGAAAGATCTTCAGATCAATTGTTTAGTATGCCTCATGGTAAGTTGTTTGATAATCTTACAATTAAAGGTGTAACACCCGATACCATGGCAAAAATTAATACAGAAGGCAGTGGTACTGTTATAATGTTTGATGGTTTAAAAATGCCGATTGAACAGAGTATAGTTAATTTATCTAGAGGAGGAAAGTACGGTGCTAAAGTATACATTAAAAAGAAAGTTCCTATTAGAAACTTTGCAGTACTTAATCGTGTAACCAAAGAAAAATATGCAAAAGATTTAGGATTTGACAACTTTGCAGACTTAAAAAAGAAAGCAAAAGGCAGATTATTAGAATTTGTAAATGGTAGAAGAGAAGGTATGATACTACAGGTAGAGCAGTTTCTACCAAAAGAATTAGAAGAACTGATAAAGATGAACTCTGTAGATCCTTATCATAATGTAGTTAATAACATACTTATAAAGTTGTATAAACAATTAAAAGATTTACAACAGGTAAAAAATATAGAGTTTGCAACAAACAGATCAAATAGAATTAAAAAAATTATAAATCAAATAGAACAAACAAGAGACTTGTTTACATCTGTTGCTGACTTTCATGATGATGTAATGACACAGTCTAAATTATTTGATGATTTCTTAGAAACTATACCTAAAATACTAGAAAAAGGTCCTAAAGGACTACAAGAAGTTATAAATGTCTTGTTTAGGATGCAAACATTGTACCAGGACATGAGTTTCTTAGAGGAATTACCTGATGTTTTTGTAGAAAAAATTAAAGATCCAAACTATAAACCGCCAAATGATGTACTAAAGAAGTTACAAGAGGCTGCACAGACTTTGGATTTAATGAAACAAAAAACAAGAAGGCAATTTATTCCTATAGTAGCAGAGAAATTATTTCCATTTATTGAAAGATCTGGTCCTGCTACAAAAGCTTATGTTGATCAGAGACTAAAAATAACAGCAGATCAAATAGAAACAGTTAGAAATTCAGATCTAACTCCTGAAAAGAAAAATAAAAAAATAATTGAGTTGAATAAAGAATTTAATAGACTCACAAGACTAGCTGAACAAGCTCCTCAAAGTGTACAGCAATATAAAGACTTCTTTATGTATACTACACATGATGATTCATTTATAAACTATCTTCTTACATCACCAGCTACTTCGGGAGACCCGGGTGTTGCAGCATTAGTAAATTATACAAATGCGTTATATAATGATATAAGAATGCAAGCGTTAGAAATAGCAAATGAACTAGAAAGAGCAGAAGAGCTTGTAATACAAGGATTAGAAGAAGCAGGTACACCTCCTCAAAAAACAAAAGGAGTTTATAATCCTAAAACCTTGTATGATGCATTAATACAAAGAGTTAGTCATAATGGTAGAGATGTTATGCAACTAGTAACTCAATACGATTCAGAAAGATTTGAAAGAGAATTAAAAGAACAAGAAGAAAAGTTAATAAAAACTCAAGAAGACTTCTTAAGATTTAAAGCACAGCTAGAAAAAAGAAGAAAGAAAACATTAGAAACATATAAGAAGAAATTAGATTCCTTTAATAGATTAGATGACGAATTAAAAACAGCTGTAATACAACAACAAATATCTGAACTAGAAGCTTCTATATCTAGAGTTCAAACTCAAATTCAACAAGGAGCAACTGAAAAAGAAGTTATTAGATTTGCTACAAGAACATGGAGAGCTGTAAATACTGTACCTAAAGATGTAAGAGAAATACAAGCTATTATTAAAAGGTTACCTCCTGCGGAAGTAAGATCTTGGGCTTCTAACCAAATGAATTATGCTGCAATGTATTATCACAATATAATTAGTGCAGATGAATACACTCTGTTACAAGATATAGACAAAGCTTCAGGAATAAAACCAACACAAGATAGAGCCTATTTTGGTTACCAGGTTACTATACCTAAGTTTATAAATCCAAAATGGAGAAAGTTGTATAAGAGAGTAAAAAGAAAAGGACCAGATGGTCAAACTATTGAAGTAGAAGTTCCAAAAAATAAACTTGGACAAGCTCATGAAATATTTACTAGAATATACAAAGATGCTTTAGCTACTACAGGAGTTCAACAAACTGTTAACATGCAGCTTCCTTCTTTAAGAAGAGGAACACTAGATAGAATATTAGATTATGGAGTTTGGAGTGAAATAAAAGAACAAGCAAGTAGATTATTTACTATAGATGAAGATGATGCTTTTGTATATGGTAGTGCCGTTATAGAAGGTCAGTCTAGTAGAAGAGCTCCAGTATACTTTACACAAGAAATAGATGCTGATGATGTTAGTTTAGATATAAAGAGCTCTCTAATGATTTTTGCAAACGCTGCAGCTAGAACAGAAGCTAATAATGAAGTATTAAAAACCGCATATTTATTAGAAGATATATATAAAAGGGAAAGAGTTGCTGATCCAGAAGAATCTTCTAGCATAGGATTAGCTAAAATAGGAAGAAAAATAATGAACTTTAGACCGGGACAATCTAATTCTGAAAAAAGAATTGAGAAATTTATAGAAATGGTTCTCTTAGGTCAAACTAAAAAAAGTGATCAAGTAGAAATATTTGGCAAGACCTTACAATTTGATAAGGTTGTAGATGGGTTATTAGGATATACTGCTATTACAACATTAGGATTAGACTTCTTAAAAGGTACAAGAAACGCACTTACTGCATTTTGGCAGCAAGCAATAGAGTCTGGTGCTAATAGAGCTAATAAAGATAGACTTAGTACTAACGATTTTATTGCGGGTCATCGTATAATGCGACAAGGATGGTATGAATTGTATAAAGATAAGTATGAAAGACTAGGAAATAGATCTAAACTAGGACAGCTCTTAATAAAGTTTGATGCTATACAAGGAAACTTTGAAGACTTTGTTGGTAAACAACTAGTAGGTAGACAAGCACTAAGAGCATTTATTTCAACAGATAGTTTCTTACTAAATTATCATGTAGGTGAGGTACAAATGCAAGGAGCAGCGGCAATAGGACTTATGCTTAAGAAAAAAATTAAGTTAGGAAATAATGAGTATAACCTATACAATGCTTTCTTTGTTAATAAAGAAAATAAATTAGAATATGTAGAGGGAACACCAGAACAAAAGAAAGAAGCTGATAAAATAGTTAGAGATACTATTAATGAAATTAGAGAAATGAATAGAAGACTTAATGGTAACTATAGAAGTATGGATAGACCTCCTGCAGAACAGAGTAGTATAGGTAGAGCTGCTATGTTATTTAGAAAGTTCTTAGTTCCTATTGCTATGAATAGATGGAGAGCTGATTTTGTTAATCATGAATCAGGTAGACCGGATGGTGGATTTTATAGAAGATTCTTTAGAGATTTTATAAACAATTTAAAAACAAGTGTAGAGAAAAATGCATTTAGTAAAATTATGGATGCGGGTAAAAGAGCAACAGCTACGAAAGAAGATAGAGAACTAGCATTTAAACTGTTGCATGAGGTAATAACCCTTAATATATTAGGATTCTTAGGTTTTATGTTGACTCAAGCTTTAGATGACGATGATGAAGACTTTATAAACTATCCTGCTTACTTAGCATTGTATCTAATAAAAACTACGTATGCTGAAATACAAGCATTCTCTCCTTTTATAGGTCCTTTACCTATAAACTTTTCAGGTATGTTCAGAGAGGGACTAAGAGTTGTAAGATCTCCTTCTGCTATGACTACTGGTATAGACAGATTTATTAAATTGAATGCACAGATGTTTGATCCGTTTGAAGAGTATCAAAGAGATGCTGGTCAATACAAAAAAGGAGATAGTAAACTTAAGGCAAGATTCCTAGAAGTATTAGGTTATTCTTCTGGACTACAGTTTAATCCAGACGCAGCACTAGATAACTTCCTAGCCGCTAATAAAAGATTATAGATAAAGGTGAGCATTACTATTGTGGATGACGACCTATATTTTAGTCCACAATAGAACCAGTGTAATACCCACCTATCTATACTACCAAAGAATATTCTTATTAAACTTGTCTAAGAATTCATTGCACTTTGTAAAAGGCTTTGACCCAAAGAATCCAGAGTTACCACCGCTGTATGCTTCTGCAGCTGGATGAGGTGCTTTTATCACATGTATATACTCTTGATTTACATCTTCTGGTACACACTTTTGTGCTTCTTTACCCCATAGTATTAGAACTAAAGGTTCTTTTCTCTGAATTTTAAAGTCAATTAGTATTCGTAGAACAAGATCTACAAAGCCCTGCCATTGTTTTTGGTGCGAGAGAGGCTTGCCTTGCTCAACAGTCAAAGATTTATTTAATAATAATATACCCTGACTTGCCCATCTTGTTAATACAGGACTGTGTGCGGACTTAAATGCAAAGTTCTCTGCATATATGTCATCCTGTACTTCTTTCAAGATGTTCTTAAGAGATGGTGGTATTTTAGTTTGACCTTCTCGTATAGAGAAAGCTAAACCATGAGCACTACCATCATGATAAGGATCTTGTCCTATGATTACTACATTAGTATCTAATAAATCACAATACTTAAAAGCATTAAATGTTTCTCCAGCTGAGGGATAGACAACAGTTTCTTTACGTCTCTGTTTTAACCACATACCTAGCTGTAGCATTTCTGGTTTATTAAATACATGTTTAATTTCAGACCACCACTCGTAACCTAATCTGTCACAAAGTATCTGATCTTGTTTTTCATTAAATTTTATACTCCAATACTTTATTGGTATATATAACTTTTCTGTATAACTAGCATTTTTATAAATCATTTTACCTGATCTAACTTTTGCATCTTGTGTGTCTATAGTGTACACAGCTCTTTCCGTAGTGTATTCAATACGTTGTGCAAAATCTAAAATTCTGTTATGTATACTCCAAGCTTTTGTTTTTCTATAAATATCAGATTCTTTTTCACGTTTTTTATATGTAAACGTTCCGTCTGATTGTGGTTCTAAGAACCCTACCATACGTGATCTGTTTTCATTTGCTTGTACAATGTGCACCTGGTATGGTGCTTCTTTATCTATGATAAGCTCATTGCCAAACTTATCATTAATTTTCATATTCTGTTCCATCTTTTATTTCTGTTATTTTATACGCTATTATATTTCTATTTCTCATAAACTGATCTATTGACCAATTTAATCTATCTGTTTTTAATATTACATAGTCTTCTTCTTCTAGCTCTTGACCAGGATGAAGTTCTGTGTAATCTAATCTATAACTCTTTATGCTCATCTCTTGTTGATTTAAGTTTTTTTACTTCACTTAATAAATACTCAACTTTTTCAAAAACATTATATATATCTACATATTCTATTTCTCCATCAGTTGCTTTCTTTACTTTAATAAGTTCAGTAAGACTATTATATACACATAAATACCACATTTCTAGTTGCGGATCTTGTGCTATAGTATAAGGCATTCTTTCCTTATGGTATAATACACTAGAATGATGCATACCTATAAATCTAGCTATATGTGTTACGCTTGTAATTGTAAATTCACAAGCAAATAAATAAAATAAACCTCGAGCGTTTATGTATTCACGCTTTCTAGTTTTTATTCTTATATCTAGTTTTGTTATCTCTCTAACTACTTTTTCTATTTCTAATAAACTAATATAATTCTTATCCTCCAGAGGAAGATTTATTGTTACCGGTTTTATCATCGTAATACTTTTTATATTTATTGTATACATTAGGATAATGTTTTCTCAAGTAAGCACCTTCAGTTCCTGCGTCTCCAGGTTGTACTGTATAATCCCCAAACTGTGGATCATGTCCTTTTGCTTTACCTAAGAACTCTATCTTTATATCTTCTTGTTCTTTAACAAGAGCATACCCCAAGTGTACATAATTTATTAAATCAACATATCGTTCTTTAATAGGTTCTGATTCTTTTAAACTAGGATTTTTTGCATGTGATACTACTGATTGCACATGCTTTATAAAAAATACAGCCCAAGCCTCTAGTGGTGATATACCTACTAGGTCTGCTGTACTTTTAAAATTGTGTAACACATCCTCATTTTCACCTGTATACTCAGGTTGTTTTAAGGACATGACTCCCTTAGCACACTCGTTTAAATGTGCTCGGAGATTCTCGTATTTTTCTTTTGTCATTGTATATTATACTTTTCTTTTACTTCGTTTACTTTTTCTTTATTACAGTAGATAACGCAGCCATCCACATAAAATGGACCAGCTACGTTCTTGTTTTCTACATGTCTCTTTATACTACTTTTAATCTTATCAAGTGTTACTTGTGACTTTTTATTATACTTAGCTTTTTCTTCGTTAGTTATCATGTTCTTTAAAAATAGTTATTGATTCTCCTTCGAGTATTTCTCTCCGGTCGGACCAATTTGCTCTATCTTTATGCCAAGCTATTCTATCAAGCAAGTCTTTGTATTTCTTTCTACCTGCTTCTAATAAACAAGTATCAATTTCAAACACTCTAGTTTGATAATAACCTGTAGTTTCTACTGCTATTATATACACCTCGCCAATAGGTCCGATGTTCTGATCTACAAGAGCATCATAATAAAATGCTAGTTGTCTATCGTAATGGTAATAGTCAAAGGAACTTCTAAAGAATTCTACACTCTTAGATGTTGTTTTTAGATCTACTAAATGATACTTGTGGTCATCACAATCACATTCAGCAAGTCTATCTATCTTAGATTTGTAGGTAGAGTTAGGTCCCCAATACAATTCTTTCTCATTTTCACCATCGCCAAATAATAGCTCTGCTGCTTTTTTATTATTCTTGAGAGAATCGCTAACAGCGGTAAGCATAGCTGCCATCTTAGCATCTATACAGGTTTTACCGTCAGCTCGTAATAAAAAGTTATAATAGTCATTACCTTGATCTATTATCTTTTTAATTAATGTATCTGGTTTCCAACTCTGTCCATAGTTGTATTCTTTTGCACTACCAAAAATGTACTCTTTGTGCGATTCTAACGCACTATCCATTTCTCCTCTAGTAATCTCATATACTTTATCAATAATGCGTACAATTGTATCACTAGGTCGCTCTACGTCTGATATAGCAAACGTATCTGGCTCTAGTATAAACTTATGTATGGTAGTACCAGCGTACAGAGAAGGTGTCTCTAAATGCTCTAAATTACCATCTAGGTAATCTTTAAACTTTCTAGGAGAACCGCCTTGATCTGGATTTATTAATGATAAGGATGAGTTACTAATCTTTTTACTTTGTAAATAATCCATAATACAATATAATAATTAAATTAAACAAACACAAAGGGGACCGAAGTCCCCAGTGCATTATAAACCATCTTAAGCTACTGATATAAGTCGTTCTTTTATGATACCAACTTTCTCACCGGCTCTTTCTTTCTTAAACTCTTCGAGTTCTTTCTCTAGAGCTTCTGTCTCCCATGTTTTGTAGTCATGCTCAAAGTATGGTGTAGTTATAGACATATCATTGTCTAGATCTACAATACCATAAGCATAGTACTCACAACATCTCATCTTCATATAAGAATAATCAGATGGTACTGCAACTACATTCATAGGATTTACAAGACATGCAAGGTAAACGTTACCGCCACCTCCGCCAAATCCTTTGACGTATCCTGGTGCACCAACATGTAGTCCACTAGAACAAGTGTTCATAGGATTGCTATCACACTTACCTCTATCCATAGTAACAGGAGAGCCAAGTCTGATTTGTGTACTGCCTTGATGCCAATCAGTAAACTCTGGTGCTTCTACCGTTTCATCTGTAAGATTATTTATAGAATTAAACATCTCTTCTAGATTACCAGCAACATGATCTGGTGCAATAAAGTTACCAGAACTATCTGTTATCAGATCAGTCTCTACAATAGAAAAGTCACCATCTTTATCTACAACTGTATACTTTGTAGGATCACCACCAGAAGCTTTTAATTGTATATACTCTTTTGGTACCCACATATTTACTGCCTTGTATGTTTTCTCAGTCTTCTTTACAGACTTGTAAGCTATAAAATAACCAGAGTCTGTAATAGGAAACTCATACTGATCCATAAAACTATACAGATCTCTTTTTACGTGATCTGCAGGATTTAACATAGTCAACTTCCAAAAGTTAACAAGAGGAGTTAGAGGAATATCTTTCTCTATAAACTCTCTCATTTTATTTAGAAGTTTAGAAGGTAGTGGTTCACTATAACCTTTAAGGAACCAGTTACCCATACTATCTCTTACAAGACTTTCTTGACCATATATCGCAGATGTAGGATCAAATTCTTGTATGAGTTCTTCTACAAGTAAATTAGTTGGATTCAATGCTACAGTCTTTATTCTTTCGTATAATGACTGAGCTTTAGTCTTATCGGATTCGCTCTTGTAGTAGCTTATACCGTTGACCAACGCAGTAACATCTTTGTCACTGCGTATTGCAAATATTTGATTTTTACTCATTTTACTTAAATTTATTGATTTTATAATATACAACTTTATAATGATCTTTTATAATACTTTTTAGTATGTTAAGACCTTTCTCTGGAGTATCTTTATACTCTCTCAAATTACTAGGGGACACATCTACAGTATATGTCAAGTAGTATATCTCATTAAATATACTTCTAAACATATTGTTAATAGA